>Ga0078972_1005671_pt1 | contig 31253 bp, 33 predicted proteins | sample YelNatPaOPGAMG01_FD_67568 | JGI IMG/M metagenome (GOLD analysis project Ga0078972, IMG submission 67568) | Hot spring thermophilic microbial communities from Obsidian Pool, Yellowstone National Park, USA - OP-RAMG-01 (SPADES assembly) (version 2) | ecosystem: Environmental > Aquatic > Thermal...
AACCTTTATTTTAATATAAATTATCATATATTATTATATAATAAAAATTATTATTTTGGTTTATCAAATAATGTTAGTATATTTGTATTAGGTAAAATATAAAAAACAATTTGAATTATTTTTACTAACAAGAGACAAATTTATTTATAAACCATTTTAAAAATTATTATTATGTTTTTAACAGCAGATCAAAGAAAAATTAATTACGTAACTTATGTAAATAAATTACAATCAGTAGGTGGCTATTCAGAAGAATTATTTTCTGAAATTGGCGAACGTTTAATAAATGCTCCAATGAACGCTTATATAGATAGTGGTTTAGCATATTTAGGAGCATTTATATATAATTCGATGCGAAAGATCGCATATTATGCAGTATTAGAAAATGAAAAGTTAGATGAAAGCGAAAGAGTGGATAAAAATTCCATTGTAAAAGTAGCATTATTAAATCAAATATCAAAAGCAATACAATTTGAACCAAATTCTAATAAATGGGAACTTGAAAATAGAGGAATTGCATGGAAATATAATGAAACCGATGTGGCATTAAGAACTGGAGAAAGGTCTTTATATTTATGTTCTAAATATGGTATTCAGTTTACTCCAGAAGAATTTGAAGCTATGTTAATATGTGATAAAACAGATGATGATTATAGTAAAATATATTCATCAACATTATCAGTATTAATTAAAAACGCAACGAATTTAGTATATAATTTAGCAAGAATAAATTATAAAAAAGAATTAAATAAGGAGAAAAACAATAATATAAAAGAAAATTAATGAAAATAGAATTTAAAAATTTATCAAATAATCCAGACCCTATATATGCTCATGAAGGAGATAGTGGATTTGATTTAAGATGCTGGATCGAAAATTCAAATGAATCAATAATATTAAAACCATTAGAAAGACAATTAATTCACACAGGATTATATTTTAAATTGCCGTATAATGTTGAAATGCAAGTTAGGCCAAGAAGCGGAATGGCCATAAAATATGGACTATCTGTAGTTAATTCTCCAGGTAGCATTGATAGTAATTATTGCGGAGAAATATGTATTATAGCTATTAATTTATCAAATGAAAATATCATTATTAATAATGGAGATAGAATAGCTCAAGGTATAATATCGCCAGTTTATAATAGCTATTTTATAGAATTATTAAATAATAATGATGTTGTTTTAGAATCTAAAAGAGGATCTAATGGATTTGGATCAACTGGAAATAAATAATTTTTTAAATATAAAGTATTAATGTTAAATAATATTGAATTAGGGTTATCATTAAATGATATTTCAATAATCCCAGCTATAACAAGTGATATAGAAAGTAGAAAAGAGTGTATTCCATTTGATAAAGATGGTATGTTACCATTATTTACAGCACCGATGAGTAGTGTTATTAATGAATACAATTATACTATATTTTTAGAAAACAAAATAACTCCAATAATTCCAAGAACAACATCTTTAAGCACAAGAATCGAATTAATGAATAAAGGGATTTGGGTAGCATTGGGATTGGACGAATTTAAAGAACACATTATTGATGTTAATATATTTAATTATCCGAGATATGTTGTACTTGATATAGCTAATGGGCATTTAATGAAGGCTATTCGTTATATTGACGAAGCAAAACAAAAGCATAATGATAATATTATTATCATGGGAGGCAATATAGCAAATCCAAAAACATATTTTGATTATGCTAGAGTTGGATGTGATTATTTAAGATTAGGAATTGGCGGTGGTTCATATTGTATAACCTCATCAAATACGGGTATTCATTATCCTTATGTAAGTTTATTAATAGAAACTTATAAAAATAAAAAATATGTAAAAGAAAATATAAGAAGGCATAATAACAATAACACAACACAAGAATTTAAAAAAGCCCCATTATTAGTTATAGATGGCGGAATAAAAAGTTATTCTGACATTATTAAATCATTAAATTTAGGCTCAAATTATGTGATGTGCGGAAGTGTTTTTGTTAAAATGTTAGAAAGTGCTGCTAAAACCGAATATATATCTGGAGATAATTCAATTATTGAAATGGATCAATATGATATAAAAACAAAAAAAGCTTTTAGAAGTGGGTTATCATTAAAAAAATTATCTTATGGAATGTCTACTAAATTAGCACAAAAAGAAATGGGAAAAACAGAATTTAAAACATCTGAAGGTATTATAAAATATGTTGATGTAGAATATACAATAGAACAATGGACAGAGAATTTTCAAGATTATTTAAGATCTGCTATGAGTTATTCAAATTGTAAAGATTTAGCTAATTTTATTGGGCAACAAAGTTATATTGTTTTATCTCAAAATGCTTCAAATTCTTTTAATAAATAAGGAAAAAAAATAATATTTATGAAAAATAATAATGATAAAATTAAGATTTTAGAAAATAAAATTTTAGAATTAAAAAAAGAACAATTATTTAAAGATATATTTAATAATTGTAGTATACAAATAGATGATAATACAATTAATTTTTATAAAAATGGTATTTGGTATGCTTTAAAAGACATATCAAATACTAAATATATATTTTCATATAATAAATTTTGGAATGAATTTTATAATCAATTTGGCATGTCATATTCTGAAATTGAATTATTTCTTCAAACAATGGTAGATAAATATTTATCAGATCATTCTTATACTGTTGATAATTCAAACGCATCCCTTATAGAAAAACTGTTTACATTTTGAAAAAAAAATAGTTATGAAAAAAACAAAATTAAATGATAATAAAGAAACTATTAATGAATTTAAATCAAATAGTGTTGATTATATTAATAGTATACAAAATTTAAGTAATAGTGATTTAACTGCATTTATAAAAGAAGTTAGAGCAGAAATGAATGAATTGCAACCAATGTGTTTGCCAGGAAAAGCTCCAATTCCAGAATTTAGTAGATTTTTAAATATATATAAAAAACTAACAGAAGAATTTAATAAAAGATTGAATAATTTAAATGATTTAAATATTTTTTAATGAAATTATTTAACAATTTAAAACATATTATATTTGGTTTATCATTTGGATTAAAAGATGCTAATGATAAAATGTTTACGACGACAAGCAGTTCTTCTGAAACAAATGGTATTGCACAACAATTAGAGACCAATAGATTATCTCAAGCATTAAAGCAAGGAGAAGTTACACAAGAAGTAAAAGAATTAAGATATAGAACCTATATGATTTCAGAGGAGAGTAAAAAATATAAATATATAGGTGATGGTCAGGTTGTGCTTAATACTCCTATTGAAAAATCTGACATTGAAAAATCTGATATTGAAAAATCTGACATTGAAAATAAAGACGAATATAAAATTGAAATTATACAAGAAAATTTTACTCTAACCAGTAGTGTATTAGATGGGTTAAATAGTGTTGGTAAGTCTTTTATTCCAGTAGATTATACAATTAAGCTCACAAGGGAAGATATTCCAAGAATTAAAATGGAAGCTTTTATACAAAAGGTTGTAATAAAAGAAATAAACGATAATGATAAGCAATTAGAAATATATGTTAGTAAATATATTGATCCAATAAATCGTTTAAGTAGAATTTTTATAAATGAAATAGTTAAAATAAAAGATAATTTAATAAAACCAGATATATTGGAATTATTAACATTATCATTTATAACAAATAAAGCATATGGTAAAAGAGATTTATTAAAATATTCATATAATAATATTAAATTTATAAAAATAGATGAATATAATGGGTCATATGTAATAAAATATAATGCAACAGTTTTAATTGATGGAGAAGATTTATTATTGCCATTACATGATAGTGTTATGGAAAATAAATATATGACTAAGGAGAAAAAAAATATTGAATTTGATGCAACACAGATTTTTACCAATGATGAAAGCGTTCTATGTGATGTTTGCCACGAACCAGCAAATAAATATGACTATGCAATAACAAAAGACACATACGGAAAAGGCATGTGTCAAGAATGTTTTAAAAAATATTTATATGAAAATAATAAATAAATATTTACATATTGAATTAATATAATAAGTTTTATAAAAATAATATTAAAAATGACTTTAGGAATTGACATTGATGACACATTAAGAGCTTTCACAGCTAAATTAATTGAACAGTATAAAAAAGGAATTGATGAATCTTTTGATTTAAATGATAGTGATATAGATACAAATAACTATTTTGAATTGTTACAATTTAAATCATTACAGGAATATAATGAATTTTTATATACAGATTATGCATATGAGATATATGGCTGTGCTACTTTTATGAATCGAAATTTAGGTGTATTATTAAATTCATGGATTAATAAACTATCTGATTATGAAGATAAAATGCCTAATTTAGTTTTTTTTGCTGTAAAAGAAGGGGGATTAGCAATATCTTCAACGTTATATTTTTTAAGTAAAACAGGGTGTGCAATTAGAAACTTAATGTTTCCAACGGATTCATTAGATTCATGGAATTATTGTGATGCTTTAATTACTGCTAATCCTTTTCTTTTACAAAATAAACCAGAAGGTAAAATATCTATCAAAATAAATGCTCCATATAATAAGGATTCTATTTCAGACTATACATTTAATAGTTTAGCAGATTTTTTGAATGATAATATTAATTTAGAAAATAACATTTTAAAAATATAATATAGAAAATGACAAATACAATAAAAATTAATAACAAAGAATATTTTATTAACTTAGACAAAATTGAAGATTATATATTTAAAGATAATGACAATAATTCATCAGAAAAGGAAATAACTGATTTATATCAATACGAAGTTCCAGAAGGGGATGATGATAATAATACAACTAAAACTTTAAATACTAAACAGATCAGGCAACTAAGTGTTACAAATGGCAATCAAATATCAACTTTTAGATATGAATTTATTAGAATGCTTATTGAAAATACTCAATTTATAGCAGTAAATAGCCCTAATGATTTTACTTATAATGCTGCAATATCATTTAATACATTATTAAAATATGAATTTATAATAAATAAATAAAAATTATGAAAGAAAAAAAAGAAAAAGAAAATAAAGCTAAAGAAAGAATAAATAGTGAAATTGAATTATTAAAAAACAATGATTATAGATTTTTATTCTTTATTCTAGATACAAAAGGCAATCCCAATGGAAGTATTGCATATATCTATGAAACAGCATTTCAATTACACACTTTAGGTTATGAGGTAATCTTATTACATCAAGATAAGGATTTTAAAGGCGTAGAAAGTTGGCTTGGAACTAAATATAGTAGTTTAAAGCATGTACAAATGAAGGTTGATGAAGACGACGGAGGAGAAGATTTTAAAGTTGGAGTAAGAGATTTTTTATTTATACCAGAAGTATTTTCAAATGTAATGGAACAAACGAAAAATTTACCATGTAAGCGTATTGTAATTTCTCAGAATTTTGAATATATTACAGAGTTTATCCCATTTGGTAAAACATGGTATGATTATGGCATTGTAGATGTTATTACTACTTCTGAATTACAAAGTAATTTATTAAAAGAATTATTTCCATTTATTAGAACAAAAATTGTATCTCCAAGCATTCCTTCTTATTTTAGGCCAAATGTAGAACCAAAAGAATTAACAGTAGCTATTTTAAGTAAAGATCAATCTAATATTAATAAAATAGTTAAACCTTTTTATTGGAAATATCCAATTTATAAATGGATTACATTTAAAGATTTAAGAGGACTACATAGAGAAGATTATGCAGATATATTAAGAACATCAGCAATAACAGTTTGGATAGATGACGAAACAAGTTTTGGATATGCCCCAATAGAAGCAATAAAAAGTGGTAACATTGTTATTGGTAAACTACCTAATAATATTCCAGACTGGATGTATGAAGATAATAAGAGAGAAACTCTTTCAAATAGTGGTTTATGGGTTGATAATATAAATGACATACATAAAGTTATTGCAAGTGCAGTAAAAGCATGGATGTCAGATGCCATGCCTGAAGAAATATTGAATGACATGAAAAAATTATCGGATAAATTTACTGTTGAACAACAAATTGAAGAAATAAAAACAGTTTATCAGGGATATGTTAAGCAAAGAATTTCAGAATTAGAAGAAATTGTCAAAATAATTAATCAAAAAGAAAATTAAAAATATATTATACAATGAAAGATTTAACAGTTATTATACCACTACATAAATTTAATGAAGAAATAGAAAATTATTTAAATAATGCTATTAATAGTATTATTGAGCAAAAATCCAAACCAGATTTTATTAAAATTATTTTTTCAGATAATAATAATATTATTCAATTAAATAATTTTATAGAGAAATATAAAAAAGACATTAACATAGACGTTATATATAATGATGGTTTATCAGATTTTGCTTCACAAATAAATTTTGGGGTTAACAAAATAGACACAAAATGGTTTAGTATATTAGAGTTTGACGATGTTTATGCGCCTATTTGGTTTGATAATGTATCAAAATATATTGAATCAAAAACAGATGTCAGTGTATTTATACCCATTAATAATATATATGACGCAGTATCTGGAAACTTTACTTCATTTTCAAATGAAGTAATATGGGCAAATGCATTCTCAAATGAACTTGGATATATTGATAATGATTGTCTGAAAGTATATTTTGATTTTCAAGTAGATGGAGCTGTGTTTAATACTCAGGATTTTATTGATGTTGGAATGCTAAAACCTTCTATTAAATTATCATTTTGGTATGAATATTTGCTTAGAGCAACAAATAATGGGCAATTTATTTATGTGATTCCAAAAATTGGATATCATCATCTAATAGGACGTGATGATTCATTGATGAAATATTATTCACAAGAATTATCTCCAGAAGAAGGAGCTTGGTGGATTGATTTAGCTAAAAAAGAATATAATTTCTTAGAAGACAGAAAGATAGGATATACTAAAAATTAATAAAATTAACATTATGTAAATTCATCAAATATGTAAGATGGTTTTTTAACCATATAAAAAATATAAAAAAAAAAAGTACATATTATTATGTAAAAAATTTGATGTTATTTAATTATAATTATAAAATAATTAATAACATTATTAATGGCAAAAAGAGGCAGAAAACCAAATCCAAACAAACGGGTTGGATATTTTTGGGAACCAGAAGAAGCAGCTGCGATAGCATATAATGAGGCATTAACTCAAGAAGATAAAGATAAAATATTTATTGAATTAAAAATACCATTAACTAAAATGATAGAATCTATCATTAAAAGGTATAAATTAAATATCCCAAATGAAGCTTTTGAAAATACATTTAATGATACAATGTCATTTTTATTAACAAAAGTGAATAATTTTAAACCCGAAAAAAACAAGAAAGCATATTCATATTATCAAACAATTGTAAAAAATTATCTCATTTTTCAAAATGAAAAATACACTAAAAATAGGAATAGAACAATTTCATATGAAGATATATCTAGTGATATAGAAAATAATGAGGATTTTAGTTATGTAAATTCGTATGAAAATAATATAGCATTTTTTAATGAGTTAATTAAAAATACAATTGTTGGAATTAATAATATATTAAATGGGAATACGCATAAATTATCTAAAAATGAAATAAAAATAGGACATGCTTTAATTAATCTATTAGAAAATTGGGATGAATTATTTTTAAAGACTGGCAGTAATAAATTTAATAAAAATTCAATATTGTTTTTTATTAAAGAAACAACTCTTTTATCAACTAAAGAAATTAGGGATGGCATGAAAAAATATAAAACAGTATATTTTAAAACAAAAAATAAACTTTTAGATATATAAAATCTATAATATTAACTATTTATATTAAAGAATTATATTATGGGAATGGAAAAAAATTTTAAAGTTAGATTAAATGATGCTCAAAGTATACAAGTTTTATTGCAAGAAATATATGATCAAGCAAGATACATGATTAATGAAGTTCAAACATCTATTAATTCATTGGAAAGTTCAACAAAATTAGCGGATGAAACTATGGACGGAAAAGCAAAATATTCTAAATCAATGCATGATTTTCATAGTGACAAAGAAAAAGCCATTCGTCTTAAACTTGACGTTGCAAAGATAATGAATGAAATATTAAAATATAATGGAGACTCAGAAGAAGCATTACGAAATTTGGAACTTAGAAAAGATAGTAGTATTGATATTACACAGCTTAGAAATTTAGCAAAAGAAGAATTAAAGAAAATGGATAACTCCATAGAAGTTGAAGAATATATTTTAAAAGAAAAATAATCTACAATGTCTGGTATACAACAACAAACGGCCGCCATACAGAAAAAATCAAACGCTATACAGCAAAAATCAAATGCTATACAGCAAAAAGAGAATAAATTATTTGCCAAAATTTCAGCATATAGAACATTAGTAGATAATTATCCTAAATTATCGAATAATAATTCTAATAAATCCAAATTACAAGATTTTATTATTTCATTATTTAAAGCATTAGCTGGTATAGAAGAATTATTTAATTCAATAAATAAAATTATTATTAATGAATTAGATGCAATTGAAAATAACATTAAAGATATATTAAATAGATCAATAAAAGAAAATATTTCATGTAATATTGATCCATCATTGTTAGATACGTTGTTTACAGATGGTATTTATTTATCTGTTAAAGATGTAGATTTATTTGGATTGATGAAAATAAATCCGACATCATCCATAGGGAAACTTTTATATTTTGATACTGCTAACACTTTTAAATCAAGTGATTTTAATACTTTTTTATGGAATGTAATAACAACTCCATCATCTTTATTAACAGATTCTGAGGCAAATTGGAATGATATTATTACAGTTAGATTTTATGAAAATATTACATATAATAATAAATTATTATATAATGTTATTAATATAAAATTAAATACTAAGTATAAAAATTTACCATTATCACAATTTAATTCTGATTATATAAATAGCATTAAAATTTTTAATAAAAAAACAGTAATTGCTAAAATATTTGACAATATATTTGGTTCAATATCATTTAACTTAAATAAAACACAAAATGAAATATTATTAGAAGAGGAAATTAATCAAATAATAAATAATATATCTGAATTAGAAGATAATCAAGAGATTGATGATTCATATTTCACATTTTCAAATGATCAATACAATGAATTATTACGTATAAGTGAATTGAAAAGAATTGGAGCATATTCATATACTGGAACATCCATCGGCGGTATTAATTTGCCATTATCCACAATTACATCAAGTTTATATGATATGACCGATGATGCAACATTAGTTCAACAAAATAATATATTTAATACAATCATAGATCAATCGGTAACAGCTTTAATTGAATCAGATCCAAATAATAATATAAGTGATAATGATATATATAATTTAAAATTAAATATTATAACAAATATAGTTAAAGAATTTACATTAATTGCTACGTCTAGCTTTATGTCGCCTAAAATTTATATATTATTGGTCATGAATAATCAAATGCTTGGGATTAACACCCCCAATACAGCAATAGATTATTTAAGTCAAAATAAAAAGTTTATATCAAGTATAGTAAAAGGTATTATGAATATTATAATTGAGGCGTTAATGGCAGATTTATTAATATATGTTGGAAAATTAGTGAAGAAAGTTATCATTAAAAAGGCTAAAGAGAAAAAGAAATTACATGAACAATACATGGAAACTTTAACGGCATTCAATGAAATGGAAAAATTATCACAAGATTACATGAAAACAATTACATAATATAAGCGAATTTTTTATAAAAAATATGGATATAAATAGCATTATTTCTTCAATTAATAAGCTTTTTTCAAGTGTAAAAACTCCAGCACCAGAAGTTCCATCAGAATTATTATTAGTTGGTGCAAAGATTAGATCTGGGTTATCGCCTTCTGATATAGCTTCAAGGATTATAGAAAGACAAGCAGAAGCAGGTGCTGCATTCGGTCCAATGCCTGATGGAAGCGCTAATGTAATGGAAGCTATGTGGCGTATTGCTATAGAAGAAATTATTAATGAAATAATAGAAAACAGCAAAGTTGATATTGTTATACCGCCTAATAGTATATCAATAATAAGTAATGGGGCAAATGCGGGTGGACCAATGGTAAGTATTGGAACAAATGAGTTACCAGTATCTGGTATAGGAACTTTAAGATAATTAGATATGAAAAAGAATTATAAAATTAATTGGGACGATTATTCAAATAATGAAATTCAAATAAAACAATTAGAATTACAAAATGAATATGAAGTTAAAAAAAAATTAATAATGGATCTATGCGATGAATTAGACGCCATGGATATATTATATAATGAATCTGTAAAAATATTAAATACTAGGTTAAAAAAATGATTAATGATTATATATTTAAATTAGGTGAAGTTCGTCCTGGCGATGATCCCAATGGAGGAGACCGCATTAAGGTTAGGCTAAAAGAAGATTCTAATGTTGCTGATCAGGATCTTCCATGGTGCTTTCCTATGCTGCCTAAGATGAATTATATTATTCCTAAGCCAGGCGAATCTGTATTTATATTTGTATCTAGAAGTGGAAAATATTTTGAAGATAGGTTTTGGATTGGTCCTATTATATCTCAATTAAATAAAATATCTTATGACCCATTCTATTATTCAGCTAGATCATTTTTATCAAGTGGATATGTTTTGCCAGAAGAAAATCCATTACATAATAAAAATGCAATAGGTATATATCCAGATAGAGATGATATAGCAATGATTGGTAGACATAATACAGATATTGTTCATAAAGACAATGTATTAAATATAAGATGTGGAGTAGCTTCGCAAACTGATAAAACCTCTTTTAATACAAAAGATATAGGATTTGTTCAAATGGTATATAAATCCAGAACGGATAAAAATGGGAATAATCCATATAATACATCTATTAATATTGTTGGTGATAAAATTAATCTTATAAGTTATCAGAGTGCGGTAAGATTTAATACAACAGACCGAAAAGAATTAATCACAGATGCTGTTATGCAAGATATATTAGACAGAGCCCATGTATTACCTTATGGAGATATATTAGTGGATTTTCTAAAATTATTTTTAAAGAGTTATACGGCACATGTTCATAGTTATCCTGGAAATCCACCTATAATAGATAAAAATATGACAAATTTATTAACATTTAATTTAAATGATATGTTGTCTCAATCTATAAGAATTAATTAACACTTATTCAATAGTTTTTATATAAATAACTATTTATATAAAAGAATTATATAAAATGGTAACAAGAACGTTTTTATCTAAAAGCAATACAATTGTCTCAAATTCAGAAATTAATTTAGGACTTAATCCCACAGCTAGCTTGATGTATGGCAGTATATATTCAAGATTTATTTTTCAATTTGATATATCAAATATACAATCATTTATTAATGATGGCACTTATCCTAATATTAATCTATTAACGCATAAATTACATTTTATTAACTGTGCATCAATTGGATTAACTGATGAAACTGTTGTAAATAAAATAAATAGTATGGTTTATGCAAATTATCCTAGCGAAAAACAAAGAACATCTTCATTTGAATTAATATTATTTCCAATTGAACAATACTGGGATGGGGGGACTGGATTTGATTTTAATAGTGATGGGTTTTCAACTGGCGCTAAAAATATATCTACTAATGGTTCTAATTGGTATCATGCAACCACAGCTACTTCTTGGTCTGATAGTCCTGGTATATATTCTACAGAAGAACTTGCTATTGAATATGATAATTATAAAAATGGACTAGATAGTAAAATTATAGCAACTTTTCCATTTGATTTAGGTAATGAAAATTTGGAAATAGATTTAACTAATTCTATAAATAATATACTATTAAATAATACTAATAATTATGGTTATTGTTTATGTTTTGCCCCACAATATGAAATGTTAGCAACAGATATTTTACAATATGTTGGTTTTTTTACACAGAATACTCCAACATTTTATGAGCCATTTTTAGAAACGATATATAATAATTATATTTCTGATGACAGAAATAATTTTTATTTAAATAAGATAAATAATTTGTACTTATATACTAATATTTTAAATAATCCAGTAAATTTAGTAGAACTTCCAACTTGTGCAATTTTAGCAGAAGATCAAGTTACAGTTATATCAAATCCCAATGTAACACAAATTACTAAAGGGGTATATTGTGCTACATTAGAATTATCATCTAATGATTACAATTCTAATATAATGCTTTATGATCAATGGAGTAATATAACATATTTAGGATCAACATCGGGTTCGACAATTACATTAAATCCAGTAACATTAGATTTTGTAACAAAAGACTCAAATATATATTATAATTTTGAAGAACAAGAATCATATGATTTAGTACCAAGTATTTATGGTATAAATAATAATGAGAAGATAATACAAAATAAAAATTCACAAAACGAAATTAGAAAAATTTTTGTTGATGCAAGAATACCTTATACATCAAATCAATTAGAATTAATTGATAATATGGAATATCGTTTATATGTTAAACAGGGACAAGATGAATTAACCGTTATTGACTATCAACCAGTTAATAAAGCATTAAATCACAATTATTTTTTATTACACATATCATCATTATTAATTGGAAAATATATAATTGATATTAAAATAAATGCAAATAATCAAATAAGAATTTATAAAAATATTCTTCAATTTGAAATAATTAATAATTATTAGGTAATATAAATTATAAATGCTTTATAATAATATATGAAGCATTTTTTTGTTTTATAAAATAAAAATAGTATATTTATAATGCAATATCAAATAATTAATATTTATATAAAATAAAACTTTAATTATTTCAAGTCAAAATGGCTTTAGAATATTAATATTATATAATATTGATATAAAGAAATAGTTAATTTTAATAATCATTATTAAAAAATTTTATTTATGGAAACAAATTACGTGAGTTGTAACAACTCGAATCCAGTTGCATATATCACAATTGGAAAAGGCAGAGTTAAAATTAATCAATCCAATCAAGTTTATTTAAAAGATAAACAAAATTTTGAGATTGAATTATTTAATCCGACAAAAGAAAAAGTTATGGCAAAAATCACTCTTAATGGATATAATATTTCATCAAGAGGTATTGTTTTAAGACCAGGAGAAAGAATATTTTTAGATCGATATTTGGATACACCAGATAAATTTCAATTTTCAACATATAAAGTAGAAGACAATAATTCAATTGTTGATAAATCCATTAAAAATAATGGTGCTGTACAAATAGATTTTTATAAAGAAAAAATTAATAATAATCTTTATAATGACACTATTAATATTACGCCCAATACATACTATCCAACATACTATCCAACATACTATCCAACATACTATCCAACATACTTAACAATAACACAAACGACAGGAGGTATACATTATGTGACAACAACATGTGACGCTAATGTTAACAAAGCATTCAAAGAAACTGGAACTATTGAGAAAGGAGAGAAATCAGAACAAAAATTTGATGAAGTTAATTATAATTTTGAATATTATTCTTTTCTTACTATATTTTATAAAATTTTACCAATATCTGAAAAGCCTATTAATATTAATGATTTAAATAATGAGAAAAGATATTGTCCATCATGTGGAAAAAAAGTTATTAAAAAAGGATATAAGTATTGTCCATCATGCGGTTATAAAATATATTAATATTTTAATTTTATTTTAATTTTTTTTATGTTATTTTATATTATTCACCGATATTTATATTAAAATAGACAAACTATATGCGTATTAAAAAGAGCTGTATATATAATAACTTAACAATTAAAGGTTGAAAAACAATGTTTTTTCGACCTTTTTTTCGTTTATAAAAGTCTATAAATAATATTATTAAATAAAAATTATGGGAAAGAGAAAAATTTTTCAAGAATTGAGTGATGATGATTTAGAATTTATTAATAATAAAATGAATAATAATGAAAATAGATATGGGGGACAAATTAATTATGCAATGATTTTTGATAAAGCCACAAATTATAAAATAAATTTAAAATGTAAAAATATTGAGCAAAAAGAATTTTTAAAGACTATAAATGAAAATGACATAACACTATGTTCTGCAAAATCAGGAGTTGGAAAAACGTATATTGCAGTTAGTAGAGCATTAGAACTACTACAAAAAGATAATAGTTATAGAAAAATATATCTTATAAAGCCAGCAGTAGAAGCTGGAGAAACATTAGGATCACTACCTGGAACACTTCAAGAAAAATTAGATCCATATATGCTTAGTTTTTATATGGTTATGGATGAATTAATCGGTAGTGAATATAGAAAAGAGTTAATGAAAAATAATATTGTAGAAATATTAGGATTAGGTTTTTTACGAGGTGTAAATTTAAAAAACTGTATAGTTATAGCAGATGAAATGCAAAATAGCACTTCTACTCAAATGAAAACATTATTAACTAGAATATCAGATGGGTGCAAAATGATAATTATGGGTGATACGAATCAAATTGATAATAAAGTTGTTAACAAAAAAAATTCTGGTTTAGTAACTGTTATTAATTCATTGAAAGATATAGATAATATAGGAATTGTAGATTTTAAAGATGCAAAAAGCATAAGACACCCATTAATAGATATTATATTGAATAGATTAGAAAAAAATGAATAATAATATTTTTTTTAAAATATTTATATAAAAATAATATTATATATATATGAAAATTTTAGTAACAGAAGAACAAATAAAATATATGTTAAAAGAAATGCCATATCCACAGTCTTTTAATATGGAAACATTTAAATCAATAAAATCATTTTCTGGTAGAATCAAGTATTGCGAAGAGCATTTGCAAAGAATATCGTCTGGAAGTGCTAGAATTGTTTATAAAATTGATAATGAAAAAGTACTTAAATTGGCAAAAAATCAAAAAGGAATTGCACAAAATAATGTTGAATCTGAATATTATCTTCAGGATCATTATCCCATAGTAGCTAAATGCTTTGATTCAGATGAAAATGGCATGTTTGTTGAAATGGAATTGGCACAGAGATGTTCACCTTCTCAATTCAAAAAAATAGTGGGATTTGATTTTAATTTATTATTTCCATATTTAAATAATATGTTTAAAAAATATAATACTCCAAACATGTATATTGAGCCAAAAACAAAAGAAATGATGGATAACAATGAGTGGCTATATGATTTAACCTCATTAATAGGCGATTATGATATGCCAATAGGAGATGTTACAAGATTAAATTCCTATGGAATAGTTAAACGAGAAGGCATTGATATGGTTGTTCTTATTGATTATGGCTTAACGAATGGCGTTTTTACAGATTATTACGCTAGAAAATAATTATAAATATACGGTAAATTAAAAGTTCAATTAGGACTGTTATAGCTATGGCTATTTTAAAATACTCATCAGATTCGCTACCTGTGAGTATTTTTTTTATTTTATAACGCCTTTTATGTCTTCGCCATAAACAGCTATATTATAACCATTTTCTGTTATAATAATATTACTAATATTATTAAATGTCTCTATATCATCATTTATCTTAATATATTTTGAATAAGAATTTATAGCATCAACTAATTCTTTATCATCTTGTAATAATTTAAAAACCTTATTTTTATCCATTGATAATGGACAGGATACAATTACAATTGTATTTTCTAGTGGATTTTCCATAATTATATTTTATTTTATATTATATATATACTAACTTTTTTTTATAAAACAAATTATTTAAATATTTTTATAGAATATTAATATTATAAATTTGGTATTATAAAATAAAAGCGTTATATTTGTAAAATAATTATAAACTTAATTATGATGAATAAAACAAAAAAAATAACTGAAGAAGAAATTAATAATATAATTAAATTATATCAAATTGATAATATATCAACTCATAAAATAGGAGAAATATTTCATTTGGGACATAAGAAAATTAAACAAATATTACAAGAAAATGGAATTACAGTAAAAAGAAAAACAATTGTTGGTAATGGTAAACTTCCAGATATAAAGAAATATGATGATGGTAAAAATTATATAGCAATTCATAAAGAAACTAAAAAAATATTTAATGATTATGCCAATATTAGTGGCTCTCTAACGGCTTATTTATTAAAACTGAATCCAGATATGGAAATACCAAGTAGCTTCAAAAGACGGGCTTATTATGCGTTAAATGGCTCATATTGGCATGAACAATTTTATGATATTGTGGAAGTTAAAAAAGAAATGAAAAAAACAAAAAAATGTAAATATTGTAATTGGTCAACAATTGATATTGATAATAAATCAGGAGCTTATAAATCTCATCTTTTAAAATATCATAACATTTCAATAGAAGATTATTTAAAAGAGTTTCCAGAAGAAATAGAATTTTTTAAAAAAGATAAAGCAATTCAAGATTTTGAAAAAAATGAAAATGAGTGGATCAAATGCGAAATATGTGGTAAAAAATTAAAACGTATTGATTGGAGACATTTATCGGTGCATAATATAACACTTATTGAATATAAAGAAAAATACGGTTATAAGAATATATCAAATACATTATTTACTAAATTAAGTGATAATATGAAAGCAAATAACGCTAACAATATTATGTATGCGAATGTTTCATTAGCTGAAAAAGAAATAAGAAATTTCTTAGAATTAAATGGTATAGAAGTAATTTCTGGAGATAGAACAATATTAAATGGTAAAGAATTAGATATTCTTATAGAAGATAAAAAATTAGCTATTGAATATAATGGTAATAAGTGGCACACTGAATGGTTTGGTAAAAAAAATAAAAATTATCATATAGATAAAACATTAGCAGCTAATGAAGCTGGTTATTCATTAATACACATTTTTGAAGATGAATTTATTAATAATAAACAATTAATATTTGAAAAACTAAAATATATATTACATATAGATTTAGACAAAAAAATTAAAATAGGCGCTAGAAAATGTATTATAAAAGAAATTAATGGTATTGAATTTAAAACATTTATGAATAAATATCATTTACAAGGTGAATGTAGTTCTACAGTTTATATAGGAGCTTTTTATAATAATGAATTAGTAGGTGCTAGTGGTTTTACTTTAATAAATAATAAACAATATGTATGGGATTTAAAACGATTTGCCGTAAATTATAATTATATAATTCCAGGGTTATGTAGCCGTTTCATAAAAAAATTAATAACAAATCACAATGTTAGAAAAATTGTTAGTTTTGCAGATAGACGATGGACATTAGATAAAGACAATAATTTATATACAAAAATTGGTTTTAGTCTTGCAAAAATAATATCTCCAGATTATAGATATTATAATGATAAAATCGATCTCTACAAAAGATTTCATAAATTTATGTTTAGAAAACAAGTTTTAGCTAAAAAATATAATTTAGACATCAATTTAACGGAAACAGAAATGGTAAAAATTCTAGGATATGATCGAATTTGGGATTGCGGATTATTTAAATATGAAATGAAAATTTAGTATTCAAATATCCAATAAATATAAAAATCATATACTATTTCTTTATTAACATTATAAACAAAAAAAAGGACTGAATTTATCAGTCCTTTTTCTATATTTATTAACTATCTAAATGCTTAACGCAATTCGTTAATGTTCCAAGTAACCAAACCATCTACACGAATATGTCCATAATAACGGTTATTTACCAGTTTCTTAGCATATCGGGTTAATATACCCTTAACAGGTGCAAAGTTAAATGGGTTGTACATAGTTGGGGTAAGTTGCATTGGCACATATGGAGCATAGATGTATCCAGTATCCAATAAGCTCTTTCCCTTATGCCCTATGATAACAGACCATGCAGGTGAATATGGATCACGATAAACTTGATAACGTCCACTTAATGTTCCAATTTTTTCAATACCCATGTTGTATTGATCACTTTCAGCACTTGCATCAGTTACGTGGAAATATTCCAAGTTGTCAAATACAGCACTAACCTCAGAACTTACAACAATAAAGTTAGCACCACCACGTAAAGTTGCTTTATTTATTTGTGCACTTATCTGATTGACTTTAGTCATCAATTCTTGATTCCAGTCTTTTTGAGTATAGTTGGTCGAGAAAGCACTCATACGTCTCCATCCATTAAAATCCCAACGAGCTTGCCAAGGAGCAGCTTTACGTAAGTCACGTAATATTTCACGGTCAATTTCAGCAGCAATTTGTTCTGACAAAATAGCGGTTAATTCAGCTTCAGCGTCAATGCTATGGAAAGCAGCAACGTCTTGAGCTAATTCAGGAGACCATGTAGCTCTAAGTTTTCTTTCTTCAACAGATACTGTAACAGAATCTAATTTGAAAGAAACTTCTCCAATTTCAGTTTCCAATTCCAAAGAATCATATTGTGCCCAGCTTACCAAGAAAGAAGTTACTCCACTTGATGTAGATGCATTAAATACCGTAGTAGGATCTACTCCAATAAAACCATCTATAGTTTTATTATCAGCCGAAGCATTAGGTACACTTAAATCAACTTCAAGATATAAATTTCCTTGTCCATCAGCAGGACTTGTGGTATCTACAATTGCATGACCATATTTTTGAGTTACTAAACGGAAAGGCAAAGAACTGTATTGAGCAAAAGTAGCATAACCTTTATTATTAGGATCAGTAAAAGCTACATTATTAAGAACTTTCAAAGATGCTAAGAAACTTTCACTATCCATTTCATTACCATCAGGACCTGTTAATAAACCAGCATTGAATGAACTAAATCCAGATACTTTCAAAATAATTGCTCTTACAGTACCATCAATAGGAGAAGGGGGATATACGCCACTTATGGGAGCAAATTGAATGTCTCCATTATTTTGATCAGTATTACTATAACCAGTAGGACCGTTCATTATTACAGGATCAGCCGTAGCAGCTACACGAATATTAATCTTACCCTTTGATTGATCAAACAAAAAGTCATTGTAGAACAGATCATATAAACTTTTTTGCATGTATTGTGTTACTTGTGGAGCATTTACAGTTCCCACATTGGGAATAACTGCGTCTGGCAAATAATAACGATTTGTATCAGTGGGAGTAGTATTAGGATATGCGCTATTTTGATTTCGATTAATTCGATCATAGCCCATTAATCCAGCATGTGATCCACTTTGAGCCACACCGCCTGGAACATCAGCTGAATAAGTCTCATTAGTCCATTGACGTTCTGAAGTTACTGGCAAAATAAAGAATAAACGACCAATAGGCAAGTTCATTGCTTGTACTGATACAATATCATTAGCCAATAATTTAGAGAATACTCTTCGGATAATTGGGAAAACCACTGTTTCAAATGATCCAGAACTATCTGCATTTGTAGATTCTTTAAGCAAACTTTTTGCTTCATTTTCATAAAGCGTGGCCATATTTTCTTTCATTTGGCCTTCCAATCCTTCAGTGAAGCCAAGTTTGTCCCAGCGTTCAACAACTAAAGAACGGATTCTTTTTTGTTCATTCAATTCGATATTACCGACTTGACCTGAATTTAAAAATTCTCTCATGTTTTATAATTTTTATTTTTTTTTATTATTATTTTTTTTTATAAATTAAATTAACGACAATCTTTTATACATGTCTTTAATTTTATTTAATTCATCATCTTGATATATGGTAGTTTCATTTATTTTTTGAGGTTCAGCTGTCAATATTGTGTCAAGTTTACGTTTTTCATTTAATTTAGATTTCAAGTTAGCCGAAATAGATTCGCAAAGAGCTTTGCTTTGAGCGATAGTTTTAGCTTCATTTTGAAAACGTTCAACAATTTCTCTTTTTTCATCTTGTGTTGTAGCATTCTCAGTTATAATTTTCACAATGTGTCCCAGATTATAATTAACCATGGCAGCTTCTGATAATTTATTTTTGAATATGCCCAATACTTTTTTGAAATCTTCATTTTCTTTTTTAAGTGCAATAGCCTCTGCTTTAATTTTTTTAGTTTCATTTAAAGCATTTACTAAAGTTTTTTTCATTTCTTCGTAAACTCTTTGTGCTCCTACTCTGTGAGGTCTTCCATCTGGTAAATTTTTACCATCATTAGCAACACTTCCCACGTGATTAGCAGCAGCTCCACGTTGTCTTCCAGCTCCTCCACCTTCTTCAATATCTTCTTCTGAAATAGGATCTTCATCATTTAAGATAATTTCAACCATAGAATCATCATCCATATCACTGTTTTCATCAGTTATATCATCATCCAAGTTATCATCATCCGATTCATCGGAATCCATTTCATTATTAACATCAATAAGATATTTGTTGTCAGTTTCCTCATCGTCAAGAACGAAACTATCGTCTCCGATTTTTTTTAAATGAATTAAATCATCATCGTCTAAGAGTTTCCACACGGATGCTAAATCCTCTTCTTTTGCATTACTAAAGTCATATGAATCTTGATTTATCTTATATTTATCAAATTTAGACCATTCATCTTCGTCTGAATCTAAATCAGAACCCTCCATTGAATCTTTATCTGTTATATCATCTACAACAGTTAATTCGTCGTCTTTTTCATCTGATTTTTCAACATCGTCAGTATTCATATCTTCCACTTTATCATCGTCTTTTCCTTTTATAATATCGTCATCATTATTGTCTTCATCTTCATTTGCTTCAGTTATTAACTGATTTAATTTCTTTTGAACACTTTCAGTTACAATATTACGGAAAAGCTCGGTTGTATTTTCTTCCATTAAGGCACTGATAGTTTCTGCTTCTATCAATGAATCTTTTAGAATATCACTTTTAATTTCTTTCTTCATTTGAAATAATGAATTAATATGTATAATTATTTTTTTAAATTATCAATTATTGATAATCTTGTTTTTATATAAATATCAATATATTTTTAAAAATGCTTAAAAATTAACATTTTTATTAAAATATTTTTATTATATAATTATTTTATTTAATTTATCTAAAATAAGCTGTGATTTTATATCTTTATTTTCAACATATGTTTTAATATCATTAAATTGTTTACCAATATATGCACCTGGCGTTGATGGATCTGTTACAATATCCCAGCAAATAATTTCATAATCATCTTGAACTATTAATTTTCCCATTTTAGTTTCAACCGAACCAACACCACGAGATGAAACGCCTATTTTAAGCCCGTATTCAACAATTAATTGAGCAACAATATCTCCCACACAACAAATTAAACCAGTATTTATATAGGCTTTTGAAACAATTAATTGTAATTTACCAACTAATGTTACTCCTTCCCATTTAAGTTCCAATATATTATGCGATATTCTACTACCATCAATAGAAGAATTTAACGGATGATTTAATTCGCCATATGCTTGTTTTTCCGCAATTTTAATTTGATAGCGTTCAACCTCTTTTTTTAAAATATGTTCAGGATATATTCTACCATTTGCATTTTCAACTCCATATTTTTGAAAAATAGCTGGAAATATAAATGGACTTGCTTCTTCTGTTGGATTATTAGAAGCTTCTTTTAGATATTTTTTTAACGCATCCCTTGTTTCATTTGCGTTTATAAAATTATAATCGTCACGTTCAAGTAGTAAACCTGTACCAGTTTGACCCCTTTTTATTTCTTGAAGTTGTTCTTTCATTAATAAATATTTTCTTATATAAATAGTATATAAAATAAAAAAATAGCCTTATTATAAGGCTATTTCATTAAAAAATTATTTTATTTATTTTTTTTTATAAAAATTGTTATATTTTTTATTTTTTTATAATATTATTAATTCTATTTTTTATAAAATTATACAGTTGAAACGAATTATAATTATCTTCTATATATTGTTTACCAATAGACATTTTTTCTAATTCTTTTTGATAATTATTATAAACTGATTTTATTTTTATTGCAGCATCATCAATATTAGGTTCAGCCCATTTTGACTCACGTCCTTCAAGCATTGTATAATATATACTTTCTTTATTAATTGGAACTAATTTATAATCAACTAAATTTGTATAATTTTCTTTACAAAAATCCAAGTTACCAGAATAATTTGTACAAACAACTGGTTTTTCCATCATTATCATTTCCATAATAGTTAAGCCACTTCCTTCTGATCTATGTAATGAAATATATAAATCACTTATATTATAAATTTCAGTTAATTCTTCAATAGATAATTTATGATTTATAATCCATATTTTATCAGTAGAATTAGCTTCTTTATATAATTCAAATAATTGTTGTGGATGCAGCTCTCCATTTGATGTTTTAATTATAAAAAAAACATTTTCATTTTCCTTAAAAGCTTTTTTAAAAGCCCTTATAGCTCCTATTGGATTTTTTCTATAAAAGTCTGAATTAAAATCAAATATATATAAACAAATAAATAAATCATCACTTAATTTATATTTTTTTTTATATTCAGATTTATTTAAAATATTAAATTTTCTGCCTATAATGTTTATAGAATATATTGGTTTTTCTGGGAAATATTTTTGAATAATATTTTTTGAATAATTAGATACGGTCCATATTTCATCGAATTGTTTACCTGTTTCAATCCATTCTTTTGGCAAAAGATCCGTTTCCCATGTCCATAATCCTATATTAATTTTATCTTTACATTTAAATCCACGATATTCAAGTTGACTTAAATTTTTCAATATATCAGGATTCATGCAAATTATATTTACATTATTATCATTTCCATCTATTTGTTTTTCTTTATCTAATGTATAATAAAATTTTTTAATATCAATATCTGTGTTAACTAGAGAATTATAAATTTGTTCTGAATTTTGACTTAGTCCCATTGCTTGATTTGTTGGATAGCCAACAATATTTACGCCTAATTTATTCATTTTTTTATTTTTTTAGATAGAATTCAAAATTTTCACCCAATATATTATGTAGTATTTGTATAATATAATTAGATAATTTATTTATTTCATTTACTAATATATCATCTGTTATATAATATAATTTTTTTTGTTTTAAATGTATTTCAAATGTTAAATATGATTTTTTATCATAACCTAATCTATTGGAGCATAAATCAATATTTATAATTGTTTTATTATCAAAAATATTATTATTATATAAATATTTTTTTATTTCATCATTAAAGTCCTTATTAAATGTTTTAAATAAAGATATATAATTATCTGATTTATACTTTGGTTCTATCCAAACATTCCCTATAATATATATAACTATAGGATTCGATTTTTGAAATGTACCATATCTTATTTTAAAATTTTTATTTTTTAACTTTAATTTAATATCTTTTGCAGTTCTTAACATATATTAATATATTTTATATTATATATATACTATTTTTATTTAATAAAACAAAATTTATATTAAATTAATGTTAATTTTTTATATTTAACCAGTTACAGGAAAAGAGGATAAATTCGGATAGAATAAAATATCTGACCAGTTAATGTCATTTAATACGGTTGCAATTCTTCTTGCTGTATTTTGCCCTAGTTTTGTTTCATTTCCAATGTGGTCATATTAATGTCATTTTATAATATAATATCAGTTTGGTTATTTTTAGCTGCCTCCGTGGCTAAATCAACTTTCTTTTGCGCTATAGTTGCTACCTCAATCATTCGATCTCTTTGCTGATTCGCATTATCTCTTGCTGCAACTAATTCATCCATTGTTGCTGTGCCTATCAATGATAATGAGGTTTGACCATTAACTACTATTTGTGTGTAAATATTAAATTTCGTTTCCATGTTATTATTATAATTATTATTATTATTTTATAAAGTTGCTTGTACTATCTGTAATGTATTACCTGAATCATAATATCTTAAATAATGCTCATTAGCACTGTTCGTAAATAAATATTTTAGATATTGTTGATAAACATATGTTGAACTTGTAAAATCCATTCCACCAAAATAATTTTCAAAATTATTCAATTGAAAATTATCTCCAATAGTATTATGATTAAAATTATCTCCAATAGTATTATGATTAAAATTATATCCAATAGCATTAAAATAAAAATTATTTCCAATTGTATTAAATTGAAAACGATCTCCAATAGTATTATAATCAAAATTATCTCCAATAGTATTATGAGAAAAATAATTTCCAATTGTATTAATTACATTCTTATAATAAACATTTTTTCCAATAGTATTAGAAAAAAAAACATTTCCAATAATTGTAGAATTAAAATTATATCCAATTGTATTATTAACAAAACTATCTCCAATAGTATTACTAGTAAAATAATCTTCAATATTATTACTATCAAAATAACTACCAAAAAATACTGTATTTGAATTACTAATTATATCTGATCCATCATATATTCCTTTAATTTTATTCCCAAAAATATAATCATAATTACATTGAACCCCATTTGTTGTTGGTTCCGTTGAAAACATAGTATAGTCCATATAGTTAGCAGAAACTGGAATAATATAATTATTTATAACTAAATTATTATTAGTTGGACTTACATATTGTAAATTACTCCATGGAAATAACATCCATGAAGCTGTATCAAATGGAACCGATGGAGTATTATCTAATTTAAGATAAATGTTATTTGTGCCTGTTTGTAATACCACTGCGCCTTGTGAATAAGTATTACCCGATCCAGTAAGATCAGAAGTTGTTACATCAATTTGCCATCTCCTAAATTTAACATTACGATAATCGAATCCTATATCATTATTTTTAATTGTATCAATTCTTCGATAGATATAGCCTTTTGTAGATCCAGAAACTATATTTTGATCACTTTCAATATTATAATAAATTATATCTTGTGGAAATAAAGTACTATATGCAATAGGCTCTAAGGTATTAGTTGAGGATGCTGTTACTAACAGTGGCTCAATTGGCCCTGTATTAATATCACTTGTATTAGGTATTATATGAACTGTCTGATAATCATTAATAAGATATTTTTGCCCAGGTACTAATGTATTTCCATTAACTAATGTGCTTAATTCTGAATATGTTAATGAAATTGCTTCTGCGCCAGCTGTACTACCGCTACCACTACTACCGCCTATTGGGCTATACTGTGAAGTATTTGCATTCCAAATGTACATCAAATTTGTTGATTCATCTATATAAATTTTTTCTATTTCACCAGTTACAGGAAAAGAAGATAAATTTGCATAAAATAAAGTATCTGACCAGTTAATATCATTTAATACGGTTGCAATTCTTGTTGCTGTATTTTGCCCTGGTCTTGTTTCGTTTCCGATTTGATTAATTAAATCTTGTATTTGTTCTTTTGTGGCCATTTTATTTATTTAATAATTTTTTTATTTCTGCAATATCATTTTTTATTTCATTAATAGATTTTTCATTTTCAAGATCTGTATTATAATCATTTTCTGCCGTTATTTCTTCATGTTTTGATTGAAGATTTTGAGCTATCATTACTAATGGTAGTAAAATTAATTGTAATACATTTGACATAAATAGCCATAACACAAAACCAGGATATGGATCAAATCTAAATGATGACGGAGCGAACATATTCCATCCTAGCCATATAACAGTCCAAGATATTAAAATAATAAAAAAACCTACAGTACCTACTCTGCCAACAACAGATAATCCAAATTTTTCAAATTTAGTTAATTTATCAATATGTATATTATTAGAATTTTTAATTTTTGTCATATTATATAATTATTTAATATCACTTATTTCATCTAAAACAGATTTTTTTTCTAATATATTATATATATCAGTTAAATAATTATCTTTATTAAAACTTTCATTTAATAATTGTTCTTTTAAAGTTAAAAATTTTTCTTTAACATCTATATCTTCTGATTCTTTTATCAGTCCATTTAATTGAGATAAACAATCATTTTTAACTTCATTATATATAGCATGTTTATCATCATTTGATTTAGCTGATATAATTTTTTTAAATAAATCTTTTTCAGATTCATTCATTTTTTCTCCATATTTCCTATTGAATTTTTGAATCATTATATTTAATAATAGCGTTTTATCGCCTTTATATTCGTTTTCTTCAACAATAGTTTTTGGTTCAATTTTTTCATTAATCATATATGCATGTGCCTCGTCTATATATTTTAATTTTGTATTAATATTTTTAATATTATATTTTTCTGTAATAAGTTTATCTAAAATAGCATATAATGGGGCATATTTAACATTTTCTGATAATTTTAATTTATCAAATGCTTTATTTAATTTTTCATTAGCTTTTTTAATATCATCAGATGAATATTGTTTAAATTCGTTAATAGATTCCTTTATAAAATCTTTACGTTGATCAACGTTTTCTTCATTAAATAATTGGTTATAGAAATGCCATTCATTTAATAATATATCATTATTTTTTATTAATAATATGCATTCATTTAATTTATTTTTTTTATTTAAAATTAAATTTACATTATTATTTATAGCTTCATATATTTCTCCAAAATTCTTCATGTCTTATTTATTTTTTTTATGTTTATTTTTGGTATAATTATCAATTTCATTAATCATATTATTAAGGTCTTCATTAACCAAGAATGCTTTTGATAAAATATCTGGATTAAATTTACCATTTTCTTTAAGTTCTCTTTCTTTTAATTTCTTTATATAAATATCGCTAAACAATAATTCTTTAGTTTTATTTCTATTTTCTGTTAATAAGGGTTTTTCATTCTTTTTTTTATTTTCTGTCGTGGCAGGATTAATTGGTACTTCATTATTAGTTTCTTCAGTGTTGTTTTCTTCGCCGTTATTTTCTTCGTTATTAGCTTCTTCATTATTATTTTCTTGATTCAAAACTTCATCTGCTGAAAGTTCACCTTCATTTCCCTTACCAGTTCCAAAATCTTCCATGCTCATTGAACCACCGCCTCCTAGTCCACCTATAGAAGAAAATGAACTTTCATTTTTTCCATTATCTTCTGAGTTACCTGATATATATTCAGATCCTGGTTCACCATATATTTTATCAACGCTATCAAATACGCCTGTTCTATTAATAATTTGATCAGTCTTTTTTAACTCATTTGCAATTGCATGTTCCAATCTTATTTCATTTAGATTTTCTGCGATTTCATCATCGGTCCATCCAAGTACTTGTTTTAAAGCTCTTGACCATGATACAATTTGAATACCATTTTGACCTTCATTAAGCATAGCACTAATTACCCTGATCTTTGTTTCTAATTGTTCAATACGCATCATCTCTGATTGGGTTGATGGATTATTCATTGTAATAGTAAAATTTGTCAATTCATCTTCCATGCCCATAAGATATAAATGAATAGTTGCTATTTTAGTCAATTCTAATATAATAGATTGTTGAACTTTCATAACACTTCTTGAAAAGCGAATATCCATAAGAGCTAAATTTTTTCCATCACCAGTGCTTTCTTCAAAATTTAAAAAAGCCTTAGGTACTCTCAATGCGGATAATACTTTGTTTTGTATAAATTTTAAATCTTCTATTTGATTTAAATTGGCTGCTCCGCTTAATGTATCTATTGGATTAGGAGCATTTTCATTTCTTACTGGAACAAATATATCTTGATCTACGCCTAATATATTTTTACGTAAATCAAGTTGTCCAGTTAATGGATCTACAACTGGAGTTCTTTTAAAATTATTAGCTATTTCTTGAATATAAGCAGGTACATCTTTATCATCTATGCCACCTACATTTATTTTATATACTCTTCTTTCAATACTACGCTCTAAACGATAGATTAACATCATATCCTCCATAAGAGCTAATATTCTCCAATGTCGTCTAGCCTTATTTAATATACTTACACCATAAGGTAAATATAATGAATCATTCAACAATCTAAAATGTGATACTTGCCATGATCTATATGGCGTTGCATCATTTTTACCAACCCATACAAATTTCAACTCATCTTTGTCGTTTCCATTTCCAGTCATATAATTATATGGATTTGTTAAATCGCCTTCATATCTCTCTATTTCATAAACTGGTAATTGTCTCCAACCTAAAATGCCTTCTCTGTCATTAATATTTAATAAATGAAAATCGTTTCCATATTTACAAGTAGTTCTAACTATCATTGGTAGAACAGTATGAATTTGTAAACGATTAACAAATAAATCCTCTAGAATACTTTTAATTCTATTAGATTTAGAATATATATTAATCATCATTCCTTTATCATTTAATGTTGTGGCTTCTTCTGAATAAATGTCTAATGCAGAGCCTATTTCTGGAAATGCATCCATTAGTTCTGCATCTCTGTACATTAATTTAACATTATTTAGCCCAGATAGATTAGTTAATTCGGCATCCCGATTAGCTTTAACCCACATTGCAGATAAATATTTATTCTGTTGAGCTTGTAATTTTGCCGCCTCATATTCTTCTTTATTAGAAGTTCGAATAATAGTATTTGGGGAGATAGAATAATTATTTACATGTTTTACATTACTTGGTTTATTATTACCCCATCTTCCACTAAATACTCCATCTAGTTCTTGAAAGAGTGTTTGAATCCTATTTGTATTTTTATTTGCCATTTAATTCATTTTTATTATAAAAAAATATGAAATTATATTGTAAAGTAAATGTTATTTAATGTTTTGATACATTAGGGATAACATAAAATTTGATATTTTATTTGTATTTTTTTCTTTTAATAATTCATTTTTTATTTTATTTTCATTCATATCTTTATTTAACATTTTGGACGAATAAAATGGAAGAATTACATCATTTTTTTGAAAAAAATGAGATTCACTATTATTTGATAAATTAGCTGCTGTTATCCATGATTTTAGTATAACTTTATCTTTACTAATAGCTGCTTCTAATTTTTTGAATGAAAATTGTAAGACGAAATAACCCATGGCCAAACATGTTAATGTATCATCGTGAAATCCAGACATATGATCCATTCTACCATTTCTAAATATCCATGTGTCTAATTCAGTAATTACTCTTTTTGAACGAATAATAATTGCATTATCTCTTAAAGCAGCAGCAAAACCACTTAACATTTGGAATCTAACTCCAGATGAATGGAACCCAGGTAATTTATTATTATCATTTGTTGGATATTTTATATATCTTGATTCAATGGTAAAGTCTTTTAAATTTGGGTCATCATAATATAAATTAGAATATCCCAATGACATCATAGTTAAAACACATGGATCTCCCACTCCACCAATGCAGTCAACAACAGCAAATGCATTATTATATGTTAATCCATATCTATATGCTATCTCTCCCAGCATATCACCAGGCATTTTACCATAGTATTCTAGCACTTGCTCAATTATAGGATTACCATTATCATCAATAGCATCAATATCTAATATTTGTATAACAGAATTATCCGCAGCATCTCCCCTTGAAGCATCTATTGGCATTATATAACGGTGTCCTTCTATGGGTTTTTTCCATATCCAAGTTTCTTTAATAATCTCATCAGTAAATATATACGGACGCACATTACGTTTTTCTTGCATTTCTATTGTTTCAGGCGAAACAACGTTATCAGATGAACCAATAAATGAAACGTCTAATTCTTGTGCAATTTTTTGTGAATCATTATTAAATTTACGGCACATTTTTTCGTACCATGGTGAAGTTGGTTTCCATCCTTCCGCTTCCAGATTTTCCCAATGTTCTTCGTCGTATTTTATATATCCATCACTATCGTGTTCTTCTTCAAACCACTCTTCTTCTGATATATCTTTTCCATCAATTGTTTTAATAACATTTCTATGCCATTTTAAATATCTACTATATCTTGGGTCTTGATACCATTTTAGTTCTGTTATATGATATCCATTTTTACCCATTTTTGCTTGGTTGTATGTGTTATAATATAACTGATCCTTACCATGTGGCGTTGAAATCATAATAATATGTCCACCAGATGCAGTTGTGGCAACTGCTTGTGAAAATACTTCAACTCCGTTATCAATAAAAGCAGCTTCATCAAATATCAGCCAAGATACAGCAGAAACTCCACGAGCAGCACTTTCTCCAGATGATATTGCTTTAACAATACAGCCATTAAATAATTTTAAACTATCTTTATTTTCTTCTTCAAATATTTTTTTCTTATTTTTATCACTTCTTGGATCTATTGAATAATATTCATCTCCCCAAAACCATCTTGGCAATTGTAGTATAAATTCTTTTATTTTTTTTAAAAATAATCGTGATAAATCCAGTCTATTAGCAACTATTAAAACTGTTTCTGGAGATTTATCATCAGCTAATGCTAAAACACATGCAATAAAAGCAGCAGCAGTAGTAGTTACCCCAGCTTGACGTGGTTTAGTAGCTAAATTTTCGTCAAATTCTGCCAATGCATTAATAAATTCTTTTTGTTTTGGGAATAATTTAAATGGCACAAAACGACGTGTAGTTAAATCATATGTTTTTAAATAATTCTCGATCATATAAATACGAGATTTATCTAATAAACATTTTAAATATTCTTCACTTATTTGATTGTTTAATGCCATATTATTAATTAATTAAAAAAATAATCATTTATGTTAAAATCTTTATTTTTGTTTTTTATAACTTCATTAAAATTTTCTAAATCTAATTCTATTTTAATATCATGTAATAATTCATTTAATGTATCTTTTCCATTTCTAGTGTTAGCAAATACTTCTTTTAATAAATTATGAAAGTCTTTTGGCTCTTTTGAAATTAATTCCATATAATAATATGGTATATAATATTCATTTTTTATTTCAGTATTAAATTCATTTGATATAATATTCCATAAAGGAATACCTAATAATTTATCCCATCTATTAAATTCTTCTAAATCAGATTTAGATAATATATATTGTATTTCATTTTTATTCATTGGAAGACCATGTAATGATATTAATTGAAAAATTCCTTTTATGGTTTCGTATAATAAAAAAGGAAATATTTTTCCTTTGCTTTCTATAATAATATTATTTGAATTATTATCTATTATAACATCATTAAATCCTAACTTTATATCATCATTTTCTTTATTAATGAATAAATAATATTCATATAATGTTATAATTTTATTATATAATTCAGGTAATTTAGGCTTTAACTTAAATATATCTGTAACATAATATTCAAATTTATTTAAATATTCATTACTTATACCCTCTATTAAAGCATTTAATAAACGTCT
>Ga0078972_1005672_pt1 | contig 31252 bp, 26 predicted proteins | sample YelNatPaOPGAMG01_FD_67568 | JGI IMG/M metagenome (GOLD analysis project Ga0078972, IMG submission 67568) | Hot spring thermophilic microbial communities from Obsidian Pool, Yellowstone National Park, USA - OP-RAMG-01 (SPADES assembly) (version 2) | ecosystem: Environmental > Aquatic > Thermal...
CACTTCAGATACAGAGATATGATTTTTGAGTACTTCTCTTATAATCTGAACTTTTTGCTCTGGAGAAAACCTTCTTCTTTGCTGACTCATTCTTTACCTCCTGTTGGTTACTTGTTACTACCTTAACCAAAATATGCCGTTTGTCAAATTCCATCTGAAGCAGGAAATAACAAATAGATGGGTAGACCTTGCTATAAAACACGCAAAACATAAAATGAAAATCAAAGTAAAAAAGTCTGATAAATAGCCGAGAACTCGGTACTCTCAAGGAGTTTAAATAACAAACCAAAATATCGCTTGATTTTTTTCGTTTATGATTATATGATTTGATTGCTATGGGAAGCAATAATATTTTTGATATAAATATATTAGGCCAGAAGATAAAGATAGCCACCGATAGTGATGCAGAGCATATAAATATGGTTGTGAGTTTTGTCGAAAAGAAGTATGAAGAGGCAAAGGGCAGTATAAAGGGTCTGAACAACCAGAGCCTTTTGATAATGACTCTTTTGAATGTGGCGGATGAGTTGATAAAACTCAGAAAGAATAAGGCGAAAGAGCTGGATAATGTCATATCTAAGATGAAGCGGATACTGGAGGTAATCGAGTATAATGATACTCACAGGGCATAGATTATCCCCTGCCGTGCAGGTAAGAGATACACTGTTTGTGAACCAACATTACATTGTAAGGGAACGCCCTCTGTTCGCGGTGTGCAAGCCCACCCTGAGTGGGAAGCCTAAAGCGATTACCGGTGTGCCCACCTATCTATATGATAGGTTCCATAATGGGTATCTCTACCGCACATATGGCGGGGGTTCTTTCAATAATTCGCCTGGTCCTGTGGCCGGGCTTTACATATATCAGGGTAATTGACAGGGAGTAAAGGCGTAAGAGATTAAGACACCTTAAAGGTTTAATGATATCGAAGATGTTTAGTGGTAAATATAGCAAATTCGGGATTCTATTTCTGAGACGGATGCCATAATCGTCTTAGACCTGAGGTTCTAATCTCTTCGCTTAAAAATTTCAAATAAAGGAGGTTTAGAGTGATTTACCTGTTAATTGGTGTAGTTTCGCTGGTGGTTGGAACTATCATTGGTATTCTCTTGCAACACGCAAAATTTCAGAGTGCCCGAGATGGAGCGATAAAGAGAGCTGAGGATATTATCAATGAGGCAAAAAAGGAGGCTGACAACCTCATCAAAAACGCCCGTCTCGAGATCAAGGAGCTTGAGATAAAGTCGAGGGCTGAATTTGAGAAGGAGACTCGAGAGAAAAAAGATGATCTCGTTCAGATGGAAAAGAGACTCAGGCAGAAGGAGGAGAATCTTGAGAAGAAGGTAGATTTTCTGGATAACAGGGAGGAGGAGCTCAAGAGGAGAGAAAAGAACCTGACCCGTAGAGAACAGATGGTCGCCGAGAGTGAAAAACAGTACCGGGAACTGCTTGACCAGGCAAAGGCTCAGCTTGAGAGAGTGGCAGGACTCTCCCGTGAGGATGCGAAAAAGGAGTTGATTCAAACCCTTATAGATGAGGCGAAGCTTGAGGCAGCTAAGATGATCAAACAGATTGAACAGGAGGCAAAGGACGAGGCAGAGAAGAAGGCTAAAGAGATAATTGCCCTTGCCATTCAGAGGTATGCCGGAGATTATGTGGCTGAGAGGACTGTTACGGTAATTGACCTGCCCGATGAGGATTTGAAGGGGAGATTGATAGGTAGAGAGGGCAGGAATATCAGAGCCATAGAACAGGCAACGGGAGTGGATCTCATAATCGATGATACCCCGGAGGCGGTTATCATCTCCTCTTTTGACCCCATCAGGAGAGAGATTGCGAGGATAGCTCTTGAGAAGCTGATCGCAGATGGTAGGATTCACCCCGCGAGAATTGAGGAGGTGGTTTCGAAGACGGCCTCTGAGGTGGAGAACTCCATTCGCCAGGCGGGTGAACAGGCAGTCTTTGACCTCGGTATTCACGGTATTCACCCTGAACTTGTAAAACTCATAGGTAGACTCAAGTTCAGGTATTCTTATGGTCAGAATCAATGGAAGCACTCAATTGAGGTGGGCTTTCTGGCGGGTATAATGGCGGCTGAACTCGGATTGAATGTGAAGCAGGCAAGGAGGGCCGGGTTGTTACACGATATCGGAAAGGCGGTTGACCATGAAATGGAGGGTTCCCACGCCTCTATAGGTGCCGAACTTGCGAGGAAGTATGGGGAATCACCAAAGATTGTGCACGCCATAAAGGCTCACCACGAGGAGGAGAAGCCCGATTCTATTCTCGATGTCATAGTTCAGGCGGCTGATGCCCTTTCCGGTGCAAGACCAGGTGCAAGACACGAGGTCTTAGAATCCTATATAAAGCGCCTCGAGGATATGGAAAAGATATGTATGGGGTTTGAGGGGGTGGAGAAGGCATATGCTATGCAGGCCGGAAGGGAGATAAGGGTGATTGTTCAGAATCAAAAGGTTACGGACGAGCAGATTGGTATTCTCGCAAAAGATATATCTAAGAAAATACAGGAAACAATGGCATATCCTGGCCAGATAAAGGTGGTTGTCATCAGAGAGAGCAGGGCTATTGAATATGCGAAGTAGATGATATGATCAGGGGATTATTTTTTGGAGATATAGTTGGCAGGGGAGGGAGAGAGACAGTCAAGCGATTTATATCTGAACTGCCACCAGATGACAGGCCGGATATTATCATTGCAAATGGGGAGAATGCATCAGGTGGACTAGGTATTACTCCCAAGACTGCAATGGAACTCAAGGGGATGGGGATTGATATCATTACTTCTGGCAATCACATCTTTCGCAAAAGGGAGATGTATGCAGAGATACACAAAATAGATTATATCCTCAGACCCGCAAACTATCCCCCGGGCCTCCCCGGTAGAGGATACATAGTGATTAAGAGGAAGGATGTGGATATTGCTATAATCAATCTTGAGGGTAGAACTTATATGAATGCCTTGATAGATTGTCCATTCAGGGTGGGAGATGAGATACTGAGGCAGGTTCAGGATGTCAGGGTGACGATAGTAGATTTTCACGCCGAGGCTACGAGTGAGAAGAGGGCAATTGGCTTCCATTTCGACTCAAAGGTCTCTGTGGTGGTAGGTACTCATACCCATATTCAGACGGCGGATGAGGATATATTACCAGGCGGAACGGGGTATATTACGGATGCAGGGATGGTTGGTCCTCTTTATTCCGTGATTGGTTTGAAGAAGGAACTGGCGGTGGACAAATTTATTACTAACAGGCCTAACAGGTACGAGGTAGGAGAGGGTGTACAGATACTCAATGGCGTCTACTTTGAGATATCTGAGATAGATGGGAGGTGTATGAAGATTGAGAGGATTTCGAGGAGGTATTGATATGTCGCAGGATATAGATTCGGTCTTAAACAGACTTATGCGGGGAGTAGTGGAGATTGTCTCTAAGGAGGAGCTGAAGGAGAGGCTTGAGAGGTCTGACAGAGAGGGAAAACCCCTCGTGATAAAGGCGGGTTTTGATCCCACTGCACCGGATTTGCACTTGGGACATACTATAGTCCTCAACAAGATGCGAGAGTTTCAGGAACTTGGACACAGGGTCGTATTTGTCATAGGGGATTTTACCGCTATGATTGGTGATCCAACAGGCAAGAATGTGACCCGCCCGCCTCTGAGTCGAGAACAGGTCCTCTCCTCTGCCAGAACCTATACCGAGCAGGTCTTCAAGATCCTCGATAGAGAAAGGACCGAGATAAGGTATAATTCAGAGTGGCTCTCCCCTCTCGGGGCTGATGGGCTAATAAAGCTGGCTGCAAAGTATAGTGTGGCAAGAATGCTTGAGAGGGATGATTTTCAGAAGAGGTATTCATCGGGGATATCTATCTCGATACACGAATTTCTATATCCCCTCCTTCAGGCTTATGACTCTGTTGCCCTTGGTTGCGATGTGGAGTTAGGAGGGAGTGATCAGCTATTCAATCTCCTTGTGGGGAGGGAGATACAGAAGGAGTATGGGCAGAGGGAACAGGTAGTAATGACACTGCCCCTTCTCGAGGGGCTTGATGCAAAGATGGTGAATGGCAAACTGGTCGGTAACAAGATGAGTAAGTCCCTCGGGAACTATGTGGGGATAAATGAGCCGCCCGATGTTATGTTTGGTAAACTGATGTCCATCAGCGATGATCTGATGTGGAGGTACTATGAACTTTTGAGCAGACTCCCCCTTGAGGAGATTGATCGGATAAAGGAGGAGTGTAGAGCGGGCAGGATGAATCCTATGGAGGCAAAGAAGATGCTCGCGAGGGAGATTGTCCTCAGGTTTCATTCAGAGGAGGCGGCGGATAGGGCACTGCAGAACTTCGTGGAGGTATTCTCTAAAAAGGGGATACCAGAGAAGATGGATGAATATACTGTAAATGCAGAGGATGGTGAAAAGATCTGGATCTGCAAGGCCCTTGCGAATGTAAAGGTGGTAAAATCCACGAGTGATGCAAAGAGGTTACTCGAACAGGGGGGCCTGTATATCGACAATGAAAGGATAACAGACCCTAAGTATCATATCGGGAAGGGTTCTTATGTTGTGAAGGTGGGTAAGAAGTTGTATATCAGATTGAATGTAATATAGGAGGGATGTGATTTGAGTAAGAAGAGAGAGGATTTCGAGAATAAACTCAAACGCCTGGAGGAGATTACCTCAAAACTCGAGAGTGGCGAACTCGGTCTGGAGGAGTCTATAGAGGCATACAGGGAGGGCATCGAACTCTCCAGGGCACTCATTGCTACATTGAGGGAGGCTGAGAAGAAGATACAGTTGATTCAGAAGGAGGCAGTCTCCGAATTTGAGAGTATCGAGGAGTTTGACAGGGCTACTAAAGATAAGACAGATGACATCCCGGAAGAGAAATAGGGGTCTTATAGCCATAGTAGATAACGACCCCGTGTTTGAGGATCAGATTGCAGAGGCATTGACCGACTCGGGCTTCGAGGTAATTGCGGTAACAAGCGGCTATGAGTTATTGTCGGTATTGAGTATTGACAGGCCTTCTGTTATTATAATGGATACTATGTTAAGCTGGATTGATGGACCCCGATTTCTTGAGGCATTGCAGAGGAATCCTTTTTTGAGGGACACAAGGGTGATATTCACTTCGAGAAGGGGTAGCATCAACGAGAGGATTCCAGAAGGGATTGAGATATTCTACAAGCCCGGGGACATCAAGAGATTGATAGGTCTATTGATTGAGGAGGATGGGAGAGATGGGACTACTTGATAAGATAAACTCCCCCTCGGATCTAAAGAGGCTCTCTGTCGAGGAATTGCCACTCCTCGCCAGCGAAATTAGAAAATTGATTATAGATGTGGTCTCAAGGAATGGTGGACACCTCGCCCCATCCCTCGGTGTGGTAGAGCTTACGATAGCCCTTCATTATGTCTTTGATATTGAATCGGACAGGATAGTATGGGATACGGGACATCAGTCATATGCCCACAAGATTCTTACAGGGAGGAGGGATAGGTTTCATACAATAAGGCAGTATAAAGGGCTCAGCGGATTCACAAACAGGAGTGAGAGTAAATACGATGTGTTTGGAACTGGACACGCCTCCACCTCCATATCCGCCGCTCTTGGAATATCCGAGGGGATGAGATTCAAGGGGGAGAGGGGCCATGTAATTGCGGTGATAGGGGATGGAGGGATGAGCTCGGGACTGGCTTTTGAGGGATTGAACAATGCTGGGCATATGGAGAGGGACCTCATCGTTATACTCAATGACAACGAGATGTCCATAGGTCCAAACACCGGGGCCCTCTCAAGGTGGTTCTCCCGGAAGTTTGCAACAGGTACATTCGCTGAAACCCGACAGAAGATAAAGAACCTGCTTAATAGAGTCCCCTCCCTCTCAAACGAGGCTATAATGCTCGCCAGAAGGGCAATAAACTCCTCAAAGGTATTGTTGACGCCGGGTATACTTTTTGAGGGGCTCAACTTCCAGTATATAGGTCCACTCGATGGACACAACATATTCGAACTTCTGGAGTTCTTCAATAATATCAAACAACTCGATGGACCCATACTGGTCCATATCTGTACTCAGAAGGGTAAAGGGTATAAGTATGCCGAACTGAACCCGGAGAAGTTTCACGGAATTTCTGCCTTTAATGTCGATACAGGTGAGAGGCTTTCAACTGGAGGTTCAAACAGGAGTTTTACAGAGATCTTCTCTGATGTGATAGTGGATATAGCCTCAAAGGACAAGTCAGTTATTGCCATTACCGCTGCAATGACAGATGGTTGTGGGCTCAAGAAATTTAAACAGATGTTTCCAGAGCGGTTCTACGATGTTGGGATTGCAGAGCCCCATGCGGTTACATTTGCTGCCGGGCTGGCGACTCAGGGGATGAAACCCGTTGTCTGTATATACTCCACCTTTCTGCAACGGGCGTTTGATATGATTATTCACGATGTGGCACTGCAACGCCTGAAGGTGATATTTGCTATAGACAGGGCAGGCATAGTCGGAGAGGATGGACCGACTCACAACGGTGCCTTTGACATATCTTATCTCTCTCTTATCCCCGATATGAAGGTTGTGGCCCCCTGCGATGAGTGGGAGATGTATGAGGCGTTTATGTATGCAATTAGGGCAGATGGTCCGGTTGCCATAAGATATCCAAGGGGGAATGTGGTGACTTATAACAGGAGGATAAATCATCGCAGTTTTGAGGAGGGGAAGGGGGAGGTGGTCTACGGGAATAAGGTACCTGAGCCAGATGTATTGCTAATAACCCTTGGTTCGATGGTATATGAGTCTATAATGGCTGCAGAGATACTCGAGAAGGAGGGATTCTCCTGTACTGTATACAACGCCCGGTTTGCAAAGCCTATAGATGTGGAGACATTGAGGGGTTTGATCAGAAATTATGATAATATAGTTACCATCGAAGAGAACACGATAGCAGGGGGTTTTGGCTCGTACATAAATGGCATTATCCTTCAGGAGAATATGAGGTATGCAAATGTATTAAATATAGGTATACCGGACAGATTTATAGAGCACGGGAGTAGAGATATTATTCTGGATGAGATAGGACTGAGATATCAGAGGATTGCCGAAAGGGTGAGCAGTTTCATAAAAGAGCGGAGGAGATCTAACATCCTTTACTACCCTCTAATCAAAAATGATTAATGATAATAACTTTTATCATTGCAGGATCAATTTATTACAATGGGTGGATTGAGTCAGTATGCTGATAGAGATGACTGACAGCATAGCCTATGCCTATTCTGTGATGGAGAAAACAAATGGGAATGTCTTTCTAACAGGAAGGGCAGGGACGGGCAAGTCCACCCTTTTGAAATATTTCTTGGGGAATACAAAGAAGAATGTGGTTGTCCTTGCCCCTACAGGTGTAGCGGCGATAAATGTTGGAGGGCAGACCATACACTCCTTTTTCAGATTTGGCATAGATATCACTCTGGACAAAATAAGGAAACTCTCAAAGAGGGAACAGGCATTATATAAAGCGATAGACACTATCGTGATAGATGAAGTCTCTATGGTCAGGGCTGATATAATGGACTGTATCGATAAGTTTATGAGACTCAACGGCAGGAAGAAAAATCAACCCTTTGGAGGGGTGCAGATGATACTGGTGGGGGATATATATCAACTCCCGCCAGTGGTGAGAGGAATAGAAAAGGAGATATTCGAGAGTGTCTATGAGTCCCCATACTTCTTCTCCTCAAATGCCTTCAAAGAGGGTAAGTTTACTTTTATAGAACTCGAGAAGATATTCAGGCAGCAGGACAGGACTTTTATAGAGATACTGAATAAAATCAGGAATAACACTATAGACAACGACCTCCTTAAGGTGCTCAACCAGAGGGTGGACGTGGAGTTTATGCCTTCTGAGAAGGATACCTATATAGTCCTTACCACCCTGAATGCCATATCAGACTGGATCAATCAGTCCAATCTCTTTAGAATAGATGGCGAACTCTATACCTTTACTGGAAGGATAAGTGGTGAATTTGATGAGCAGTACCTTCCGACAGATATGGAATTGAACCTGAAAGTTGGGGCTCAGGTGATGCTGATAAATAACGACCCTGAAGGCAGATGGGTCAATGGCACCATTGGGAGGGTAAAAGAGATAGATGATGAGGGAGATTCGGAGATACTCGTAGAACTTGAAAATGGTGAGATAGTGGATGTAAAGAGATACAGGTGGAAGATAATCAAGTATACATACGACAGAGAGAATAAGAGAATCACGACTGAGGAGGTTGGCTCGTTTACCCAATTTCCTATTATACTTGCCTGGGCGATTACCATACACAAGAGTCAGGGGAAGACCTTTGAGAAGGTGATTATTGATATCGGCCGGGGGACCTTTGCCCACGGACAGCTCTATGTGGCACTCTCCAGATGCAGGTCGTTGAATGGGATTGTCCTGAGAAGACCTGTTGAAAAACGGCATATAATTATGGACAGGAGGGTGGTGAGGTTTGCCACCGAATATCAGTACAGACAGTCGGAGATGGAGTGCTCAAAGGAGGAGAAGATTAAGATCCTGAGTGATGCAATCAGAGATGGCAGAGAGATTATTATTGTCTATCTTAAGACCAATGATGATAAAACAAGAAGGAGAATAAAACCGCTCTTTGTAGGTGAGATAGAATATAATGATAGAAAGTTCATTGGATTGAAGGCACTGGATCTGGACAAGAATGAAGAACGGCACTTCAAGATAGAGAGGATACTCGAAATCGAAGACGAGTAAGTATATAATGACTTCAGTTGTTTTTTGATTGAAAATAAAATTTTGTGTGTTATTCAAATTGTGTATTTTGCGGAGGGGAAGGATATAGACTATAATATGTTACTCAAAAAACTTACTTTACTCTACGAGTCTGTAGCAATACTGAATAGTTCTTTGAGGCTCGATGAGGTGCTCGACAGGACTATCCAGATTGCCCATCAGATTCTGAATCTGGACAACTGTGCAATCCTTCTATTTGATGAGAAAGAGGGTGTATTGAGGATCTCCCGTCAGATAGGGTATGATGAGAATATTGTGAATACATTCAAGGTCAAACCAGGTGTAGGGATTTCGGGCTGGGTGTTTGAACACAGAGAGGGTGTAATCATCTCCAATGTCCACAAAGACCCGAGGTATATAAAGGGGGTGAGCGGGGCGGTATCTGAGATGGCTATGCCCCTGATTGTGGATGAGAGGGCAATAGGTGTACTGGATGCCGAGAGTAAGAGAGAGAACGCCTTTTCGGATGAAGACTTTGTTATGTTCAAGATATTTGCTCAGAATGTGGCTGTGGCGATTCGAAACGCCGATCTGATGAACAGGTTGGTAACAAGTAATAATGAGCTCAGGAAACGACTGAATGAGATCTCTACCATCTCGAGGGTAGCCAATTCGGTGAGTACCATTTTAAATCTGGATGTATTACTTTTGAAGATTCTCAGGCTTATACAGGAGACTCTGAACTTCTCAAATTGTGCTATACTCCTTCTGGATAAGCAGACTGGCGTATTAAAGGTCAGGGCATCGATTGGTTATAAAGAGGAGGCAATAAAGAATCTCTCGATCAGACCTGGGGAGGGTATTACGGGGAGGGTGTTATTATACGGCAAGCCCGTGCTCGTTGGGGATATAAGGAATGAACCCGGCTATATACAGGGGATAAATGGTGGTAGGTCCGAGATATCCGTACCCCTCGTCGTGAGAGATGATGTCATAGGGGTGCTGGATGCAGAGTCTCCCATCCCCAATAATTTTACCGAGAATGATCTGAATCTCTTTGCGGTCTTTGCCAGTTATATATCCTCCGCCATTCATAATGCCGAGCTCTTTTCAGAACTCGAACAGAAGAATCAGATGCTAAAGAAGAGCCTCAGCGAGATTGAGAAGATGAATCAGGAACTTATTGATTACTCCAACCAGATAAAGGAGATCAATGAACAGTTGAAGAGGAGGATTGTTGAGATTACGACAGTCTATGAAGCGTCCAGGACCATTATCTCCTCCCTTGACCTGGAAGAGACGCTGCAATCTATTGTTATGCTCACAAATGATCTGGTAAAGTCCTCTGTCTCTGCTATCAAACTTGTAGACTCGGATACAAAGGAGATTAAAGAGAGGATAAGGCTGACGAGTAGTGATGCTGAAAATGTCGGAGACCCAGGTAAAGTTCTTGAGATACCACTGCAGATAGGGGATAAGGTAATAGGATATTTTGAACTCGGTAATGTAGACCCCGCTGCTATGGGAGAGGAGGAGAGGCAGATCCTTCACACCCTTGCCTCACAGGCGGCTATAGCGATTGAGAATGCGAGACTCTTTGAGGAGACCCAGAGGACATACTATGAGACTATAAAGGGGCTGGCTCAGGCACTCGAGGCGAGGGATGCATATACGAGGGGTCATTCTGAGAGGGTAACAAAATACGCCCTTCTTATTGCTGAGGAATTGCAGCTGGACGAGGAGAGCAAGAAACTGATCAGTTATGCAGGATTGCTACACGACATCGGAAAGATCGGGATAGCCGACAGTATTTTGAATAAGAAATCCTCCCTCACTCCAGAGGACAGAAAGGTCATAGAGAATCATCCCCTCTTTGGGGATCAGATACTTGGACCGATAAAATTCTTGCGAGAGGCTCAGCGGGTAGTACTGCATCACCACGAGCGATATGATGGGACTGGATATCCCTCAAAACTCAGGGGAGAGGAGATACCACTGCTTGCTCGGATTATAACAGTTGCTGATAGTTTCGATGCTATGACCTCTGATAGACCTTACAGAAAGGCATTCAGTGTAGAGGATGCAATGAGGGAGTTGAAGTCCAAGGCGGGTACTCAGTTTGACCCCAAGATTGTAGAGGTGTTTGAAAAAGTTATTGCAAAGTACGGAATTATCAAGTAAATAAAAAATGTGGAATCTTGAGGAGGTGACTTTTATGAAAAAGATTCTTTTAATAGTGTTTTTATTGTCTGTCTTAACATTTTTCTACTCCTGCAGTGATGAGGCAAGCGGATGTAAGAAGAGCACCGACTGCCCGGAGGGGTATATCTGCAAGAATGGAAAGTGTGAGAAGAGGACTGCAACATATACTGACCTCGACAATGATGGTGTAGACGACGATAAGGATAACTGTCCCACAGTCTCGAACCCTGACCAGAAGGATACGGACAAGGATGGGCAGGGGGATATGTGTGATAATGACCTCGATGGAGATGGTGTGGATAACAATGACGATAATTGTATAGATGTGAAGAATCCCGACCAGAAGGATACAGACAAGGATGGGCAGGGTGATGCCTGCGATGATGACATAGATGGAGATGGAATTAAGAATAATGACGACAACTGCCCTATGATTCCAAATCCCGACCAGAAGGATACTGACAATAATGGTATTGGAGATGCCTGTGAACAGGACTCAGATAAAGATGGAGTAACCGATGATGTAGATAATTGCAAGGATACATATAACCCTGACCAGAAGGACACAGACAAGGATGGCAAGGGAGATGTATGCGATGATGACATAGATGGGGATGGAGTAAAGAATGAGAATGACAATTGTCCCGAGATATCTAATCCCGATCAGAAGGATACAGACAAGGATGGCAAGGGTGATGCCTGTGATGATGACATAGATGGGGATGGAGTAAAGAATGAGAATGACAATTGTCCCGAGATATCTAATCCCGATCAGAAGGATACAGATAAGGATGGTAAAGGTGATGTCTGTGATAGTGATATAGACGGCGATGGTATAGAGAATGGGAACGATAATTGCCCATATGTATCCAATCCTGATCAGAAGGATACAGATGGGGATGGAAAGGGTGATGCCTGTGAGACAGATGGAGATGGGGATGGCATCGATGACAATGTAGATAATTGTCCGTCAGTATATAACCCAAATCAGAGAGATATGGACAGGGATGGCAAGGGAGATGCCTGCGATGATGATATTGACGGCGATGGCGTAAAGAATGATAAAGATAACTGTCCGTATGTCCCCAATTCAGATCAGAAGGATACCGATGGCGATGGTATAGGAGATGCCTGTGATGACGATACAAACTTCAAATCGGGTGGAAATTACGATACAACCTGCAAATACAAACCTCCGAGAGGTGCTTTTAATCCTGTCATAAAGTGGGAGTGGAACACCCCGCAGACATTGCCGCAGTATAATCAGGTTATGTCCACACCAATTGTAATAAATACAAATGATGATAACAAGGATGGGAAGATAAATGAAAATGACATCCCGGATGTGGTATTTATCTCATTCTATACATCTGCGGGTTGTGGTGGTACCTGTCTGGCACCGGGAGTTTTGAGGATCCTCTCCGGAGACAATGGCAAAGAACTGGTAACCTCCACTACATCGAATACCCTTATGCCCGCCAGTAATATTGCAGCCGCAGATATAGACAAGGATGGTAAGGTCGAGATTGTGGCATTCAAATATACAACGGATGGTCCAGTTGTTTTCGACAATCAGGGCAACATCAAATGGCACTGTGCCCAGTCCAATTTGAACAACTGCGTAAATTATGCAAATCTCCACTCTGGTATAAACTGGGGTGGTCCGACTATCGCTGATATAGATGGAGATGGATATGGGGAGATAATAATTGGTGCCGCGGTCTGGCAGTATAATGGAGTGAGAAGATGGGTAGGTAGTAAAGGTATTGGAGATAACGGCGTAGGTCCTCTCTCTGCTGTGGCAGACCTCGATGAAGACGGCAAGATGGAGATAATTACCGGTAGCACGGTTTACAATTATGATGGCACTATAAGATGGACGGATATCCCGGACCCATCGGGTACAGGTACTCTCGGCGATGGATTTGTGGCTTTAGCTGATTTCGATGGAGACAAAAAACCTGAGATGGTAGTGGTCTCGAAGGGTACGATAAGATTGCAGAACGCCCTGACCGGTGCAATAATCTGGGGTCCATTCGATGTCCCGGCCTCGGAAGGAAAAAGGGTAGGTGCCCCAACTATTGCAGACTTCGATTCCGATGGGGAGCCTGAGATCGGTGTAGCGGGTTATTCGGGTTATGTAGTCTTCGAGACCAACGGCGCAGTCAAGTGGTTGAGTCCAACGAAGGATAAGAGCTCGCACGCAACCGGTTCCTCTCTCTTTGACTTCGAGAACGATGGATATGTAGAGGTATTGTACAATGACGAGGAGAAATTCCGGGTTTATGATGGAGAGGGATCCACTAAGGATGAGAACAATGATACCTACAATGACGGAATTGTCCTCTTTGAGGAGGTAAATACCAGCTGGACCGCATATGAAAATCCTGTAGTGGCTGATGTGGACAACGATGGAAAGGCTGAGATAATAATCTGTGCAAATAACTTTGGGAGAGAGACCGGGAATCCAACGGGGATAAGGGTGTTCAAGGACAAGAACGACAACTGGGTACATACTCGTAGAATCTGGAATCAGCATACTTATCACATAGACAACATAAATGAGGATGGGACACTCCCCACGAAAGAGTCGCCATCCTGGAAGACTCATAATACATACAGGCTCAATAAATTTGCAGGGGATATCCCCTTTGCAGCACCGGATCTGGTTGCGACCTGGCTTGCTGTGGATATGTACTCCTGTCCCGCCTCATTTACTGCGTGGGTATGGATTGAGAACAGAGGTGCGTTGAAGGTTCCGGCGAACATCCCGGTTGCATTATTCAACGGTAATCCTCAATTCAACGGACAGCTCCTCGGCATCTCTTATACAAAATACACCTTGAATCCGGGTGATTCGGAAAAGGTGAAATTTATTGTGAATAATCCGCCTAAGAACATAGACCTGTATATCTGGGTAGACTATGATGGAGTTAATTCTACGAAGAACGAGTGTAATGAGAGTAACAATCTCTACAAGGGTTTTGATTTTGAGTGTACAGATTTATAAAAGGGTTTGTACCTATTGCGATTTGTAAGAGAGAATTATAGATTCAGATTATTCTCGGTAGCTGTTGCTATAATCATAGTCGTTAGTGCTGTTCTCATACCCTTAAATAATCACCTTTTCAAGAAAGTAGTATTAGAGTCAATCCATCAAAATGCCTTCGCGGTATTGAGATACTTGAGTAGTAATTTGAAAGAGCGCAGATTGGGGAGCGATATGTTTGATGGTATTGATTTGATGTTCAAGAAGGACAAGTTTTTGGGGATTGCACTTCTGGACGAGAATTTAAATTCGATTATTCTATCGGGTAAGAAGGATTTGATTTATAGTGAAATGTTGTACGGTATTAATATTGAAAATGAAAAGTATATTGAGTACGAAGATTCGATTTATCATTATTTCAAGAGGGTAGAGTTCAGAGATACAGATAACAGAGATAGAAAAGGTTATCTGGCACTTACTCTAAATACGGCGGGTCTTTATCACAATATTGATAACATCAATCAGATTCGCATAGTCTTGATTACTGGGGCGTTTATTATTCTAATTATCCTGGCATATCTCTTATCGGTGTGGCTTGTGAAGCCTTCTATGTTCTCGCAGAGAGGATAGAGAGATTGTTGAAGGGTCATAATACAGTAGATAATGTTGAAGATCTGGGATTTGGGGACCTAAGAGCCCGGTATTTACCCTTTTCGAGGGCTGTTGCTAAGACCAATGGTATGCCTTCTGGGTATGGAATAGGTCTATCCATAGTAAAGGGGATTCTCGAAGCCCATAATTGTAAGATTACAGTCGAGTCCTCTTATGGAGAGTGGACGAGATTCAGAATATTCATACCATCATCTATTATAGTAACTGACTGAGATGATTCTGTTATGAGTGATATATCTGCTGTGATTCTTGCTGGTGGAAGGTCCTCACGGATGGGTGGAAGACCAAAGGCATTACTTGATATAGATGGCAGGAAGATTATAGAAATTCAGATATCGGAATTGAGTAAAGTATTTAAGAATATTTACATAGCCGGGGGAGATAGAGCAACTTTTTCCAGATATGCTCCATTAATAGATGATATATATAAGGGGCTTGGTCCTATTGGAGGGATTTATAGCGCTTTGAAGACCCTCGATAGAAATCTTTTTGTCTTCGGTTCAGATATGCCGTTTATAAAAAGTGAGCTCATCTCGAAGATGTGCGAAGAGTTCGAGAGATATCTTCCAGACATATTATTTGCTTCCTTAGACGGAAGGCTTCATCCACTGCACTCAGTTTATTCTCCATCTATATTAGAGATTCTATATTCTCAAATCGTGAAAAATAGATTGAGACTTATGGAACTCAAAGAAATAGTTGTAGATGTCCACTACTATGTGATAGATACGGAATTTGCTGAATCGATAGTAAATATCAATACTACTGAGGAGTATGAATCATATGCTACAAAAAGAGACAGTTAGATCGATTTTTAGATATGCTCACAACTTTCTTGACTCGTATTCCTTCGGCTTTATATTGGTAATATTTCTTCCTATCGTTTTTTCTTTGGGGTGTTCTGATGAAAAGATTAAGACGATAAAGATATTCAAAGATGATATCAAACAATCAAATCAGCATTCTGTTACTGAGTCACCACTCAGGATCGCAATTGCTCCAGTAATCTCTCCGGGTTCATCTCTGGTAACCTATTCGCGTCTTGTAGAGTATCTTGGAAGGACGATGAATCGCAGGATTGAACCTTTCTATCCCAAGTCATATATTGAAACGAATACCGCCCTAAAGAATGGGATGTGTGATATAGCCCTCATCTGTACCGGGGCTTATCTGAAGGCTTTTAAATCGGGCTATATGGAGATCATTGCAGTTCCTGTAAAATCTGGCAAACCCACATACAATGCCTATATTATTGTAAATAAGGACTCTAATATCGAGGATTTCAAGCAACTGAAGGGAAAGGTATTTGCATTTACAGATCCACTATCCCTTACTGGATATTATTATATTGCATATAAATTAAATGAGTTGGGAAATAAACCATCTGATTATTTTAACAGGATAGTATGGACAAAGAGCCACGATAAATCCATAAAACTTGTTGGTGAGAGATTCGTTGATGGAGCGAGTGTGGATTCTATTGTTTATGATGCCCTCTCAAGAGATAATAATGAGTATATCAAAATGACGAAGGTGATAGAAAAATCTATGGATATGGGAATCCCTCCAATCGTTGTACGGAGCGATCTCTCTACTGATTTGAAAAATAAGATTCAAGATGTATTCTTAAATATGGAACTCGATAAGGAGGGACGGGAGATACTGAATAGTCTCGAGATAGACAGGTTTATCAAGCCCGATAAAACGATTTATGAGAGTGCAGAGCAGATGATGAGAGTTCTTGGAGAGATAGATTGATTCAATGGTGTTGAGAAGATTGCTAAAAAAGATAACTGGAGTCTCTCTCTTTATAAAAATAATGGGTATCTCTCTTTTCCTAATTTTGCTCTTCGGGATGGGTGTAATATTGCAAACAAAGATCCTTTTCAGTAGATTCTTTTCTGTACAACTCAAGGAGAGATTGCTCGTTACAGCCAGATATATAGAATCTCAGGTATCAGAGCCTCTGATAACCGGTGAGGTGCCGGAGTTGAATGAATTGATAAAGAATACGATGCTTGCACACAGAGATATTTCATATATTGTCATACTTGATAAGAATTTGAGAGTAATGTTCAGTTCATTCCCAAAACCCATCTCCGATGAGTTTATTATGGCAAATGCGTTAAAGGGGAATGACCACAATATAGAGTGTTTTGATTCTGAAATGGGGAGAATTTGTGATATTATTCTTCCTGTTATGAAGGGAGAGGTGGGTTACTTGAGAATAGGTATGAATACTCGACTGAATGAGGAGTATGTATCGCGGATAGTGGGAAGTCTGTTGATATTTTTGATAATAGTGGCATTTTGTGGGATAGTAATCTCATATGTACTGGCGTATATCTTGAATAGGCCAATAGGAAATCTTGTCGATGCCGCTGAACGAATTAGGAAAGGTGATTATACACATAGAGTAAGTCCGTGGTTCGACGACGAGATAGGGAAGTTGACTATGACATTCAACCAGATGTCTGATAAGTTACTCGAGATACAACAACTAAGGAATGAATTGATGAAGAAGATAATAGCCTCTCAGGAGGAGGAGAGACTTCGTATCAGCAGAGAGCTTCACGATAAGACAGGTCAGACACTTATATCCCTCAAGTTGTATGCCTCCATAATAGAAAAGAATATTACAGAGGAAAAGACCAAAAAGAGTTTTTCACAGTTCATAGACACTCTCAATTCTGCATTCGCAGAGATACATAATCTATCTGTAGAGCTCAGAAATCCGGTTTTGAACGACTTTGGGGTTTATGATGCCATTGAAGAATATCTGAGCAGGTATGATCAACACCAAATAAGATTTGAAGTGAATATCGATGATCGACTCAAAGGTAGAAGATTGCCATATGAAATGGAGATACAGATCTTCAGGGTTTTTCAGGAGGCTATTACAAATATTATAAAACATTCCGGGGCCAGTAGAGTAGAGATAAGCCTGAGAGATTGCTCTGATACAGTTGAGATAACTATAAAAGATAATGGTAAAGGTTTTGATGTAGAAGGATTATCATCTCATAAAAGGGGAATAGGGATATACGGTATGCAAGAGAGAATTGCATTGATAAATGGCAGTTTCGAGATATCCTCCAGAGTGAATGATGGTACAATAATAAAAATTTCTGTACCCTTTATAGAGAGGGTGGGTTATGAAGAAGAAAATTAGAGTAGTAATACTTGATGATCATAGGATATTGAGAGATGGGATTAAAATGCTCTTAAATAACGAAGAAGATATTGAACTTGTATCGGATGTAGGAAGAGAGGACGAGCTTTACCCTGTTTTGAATACGAGATCGGTCGATATACTTCTATTGGATCTGACACTGGATGAGAAGAGCGGGTTTGAGGTTCTTGGCAGGGTTGTGGAGAACTATCCAGATATAAATGTGATAATCTTAACTATGCACGAGAATTCGCAATATATCAAAAGGGCTCTTAATCTTGGGGCTAAGGGATATGTTTCGAAGAGATGTTGTGATAGGGATCTCATAAATGCTATAAGGAGTGTGAGTAATGGTGGTGTATTTATAGATTCATCCCTTGCCAAATGCCTCGCAACAGAAAGAGAGAATTCAGAAGGTGTAAAGTTGAGTGAGAGAGAGATACAGGTTTTGAAGTACCTCGTTAGAGGGTTTACCGGTAAGGAGATTGCTGCAAAATTGAATATCAGTATGAAGACAGTGGAGACTTATAAACTCAGGATTACCGAGAAAACCGGTATCTCAGCCCGTCCAGAATTGTTGCAATATGCTATAAAGAACGGGTTGTTTGATCCTGAGGATATTTAGTATTGTAAGGAATTTCCTTACATATAAACTATATTTTTTCTGACTTACGATATTCAAATGTTTTGATATACTTTACCCACAATGGAGGTGAATGGATGAGTCTTAGTCGTCGAGATATTATTAGGGCAGGTGTTCTGGTAGGTGCTGCATTTGCAACGGCGCTTACAGGTGTTCTAAAGGATAGGTTTGCATTCAAAAGCAGAAAAAAGTCTGTAAGAGAGTTCAATGGGAAGGTGGATGAACCGTCGCTCAAGATTAATGAAGATTCAGACATAATTCTACAGATGCAGTCTGAATTAAAATACTCATTACAAAAGCCTTTAGAGGAGCGTAAATGGGGTATGCTTATAGATTTGAGGAAGTGTGTTGGGTGTTACGCCTGCACTGTTGGTTGTATTTCCGAAAACAAGTTGCCACCCGGTGTAGTTTATCGTCCTGTGTTGAGTGAGGAAACGGGCAAGTTCCCCAATACAAGATTGAAATTTACTCCCAGACCCTGCATGCAGTGTGAGAGACCTACCTGTACTTCTGTCTGTCCGGTCAAGGCTACATATAAAAGGGCAGATGGTGTGGTTGTAATAGATTACAATCAATGTATAGGGTGCAGGTACTGTCTTACTGCCTGTCCATATGGGGCGAGGACATCTGATTTTGGTGAATTCTATACGAATAATATAGCAGACAACAATAATTTGCTCAAAGGAAATCAGAAGTATGAATCAGGACCATTTTTCGAGTACCATAAAGAACAGAAGAGGAAGGGACACTCTTCTCCAATCGGCAATGCGAGGAAGTGTCATTTCTGTATACACAGAGTAGAAAGGGGGCTGTTGCCGGTGTGTGTAACAACATGCATTGGGCGTGCCACTATATTTGGAGATTTGAATAACCCCAATAGTACAATTAATAAAATTATTTCTAAAAACGATGTCATAACATTGTTGCCACACAAGAATACTCATCCAAAAGTGTTCTATATATTGTAGGAGGACATTATGCAGAATAAATTCTATAAAGCCCCTTTCCTGAATGGCAAATTCGTTGCCCTGATATGTATATTGTTGTTCTTATTAGGAATAATCGGGATGATTATGCGATTTATATATGGGCATCTCCCGGCGGGTTATGGATCATTCATACCATGGGGGTTGTGGGTCGCTATTTATTTTCATGGAGTTGGAATAGCAGGTGGAGCATTCTTCATAGGTGTATGGTTATACCTGTTTGATTTTCCGTTATTCAGAGAGGTCAGGTTTTTGAGGGTGTTGATTGTCCTCGGTGTTGCAGCCATACTACCCTCTTTTATGGCAGTCGGGCTTGATCTGGGGCATATGGAGAGGGCTTATAAGATATTCTTCTCACCAAGTTTTACAAGTATGATGACATTCAATGCGTGGATGTATACCTCCTTTGTGATACTCGCTGGTATAGCCTGGTATCTTTCTTATAAGAAAGAGAGCGGATGGCTCAAGCCTGTGCTCATTCTTACATCACTTATATCGATAGCCTTCCCTTCTCAGAGTGGTGCGTTCTTTGGAGTAGTCGAGGCAAAGCCATTCTGGCACAGTGCACTTTTACCTGTATTGTTTCTTACCTCTGCCCTTGTCTCTGGAAGCGCAGTCCTCTTGATAATTGGTAACTGGTTTGTCTCTAATCATATGGAGATTGAAAGCGATTATGATAAATTTGAAAAGACAATTAGATTTATTCTTCTGGGTGTAATGACTCTATACTTTGTCTTTGAATGGGCAGAATTTTCGATATCCATTTGGAATCCTGAGATAGAGAATGAGGCGGTGAAACTCATACTTTTCGGTCCATATGCGTGGATGTTCTGGGGTGTCCATTTAATAATAGGTGGTATTATACCCTACATAATGCTTCTCTCTTCCAGCAAGAAGGCCTATTTATGGGCTGCATTACTGGTAGTAATCTCTTTCATCAGTACAAGATTGAATATTTTGCTCCCGGGTCAGTCAGTTGGGGAGTTGAAAGGTCTTCAAGAGGCATTTTTTCATAACAGGCTTACATACATATATCACCCGACAATTATGGAATATCTTGTTGCCTGTATGATTGTCTTTGCAGGGATCTTTATATTCTATGTTGGTAATAAGATTAACTCATTAACAGAGAATTATCTTGGAGGAAATAAAAGATGAAGGATGTTAAACTAAACAGAAGGGAATTTTTGAGAAAGGGCGCGCTTCTGGGAGCGGGGGCTCTGGTTTTAAAAGATGCTCAGGCTCTACCTTTTGATGAGAGTACTGCAGACGAATATAAACTTAATAAACCGGAGAATATTATATATTCTTCCTGTCTTCAGTGTAATACGGGTTGTGGTATAAAGTGTAAATTAGTGGATGGGATACTGTTGAAAATCGATGGTAATCCATATAATCCCTGGACACTTTCACCACATATACCATATAAAACGGATCTTAAATCAGCAAGTCTGATAGATGGGGCTATATGCCCTAAAGGACAGGCAGGTATTCAGACAGCCTATGATCCTTACAGGATTGTAAGGGTGCTAAAGCGGGCGGGCAAGAGAGGTGAGAATAAGTGGATTACAATTTCATTTGAGCAGGCAATAAAGGAGATATGCGAGGGAGGAAAGATTTTTTCCCATATACCTGAAGAGAATGATAGAGTTGTAGAAGGTTTAAAAGATATTATCAAGTTGAGGGATCCTTCCGTATCGAAACAGATGTCTGAAATGGTAAATCAGATCCTTGAAGAGAAGGATAAGGATAAAAAGGTGGCTTTAGTGGCAGAATTTAAGGAGAAATTCAAGTCGAATCTGGATGTATTGATAGATCCAGATCACCCAGATTTTGGCCCAAAAAATAATCAGATAGTCGTTATGTGGGGCAGGATGAAGGCGGGGAGAGAGGATCTGTATAAGAGGTTTGCTGCTGCCCTTGGCACGGCCAATGCCCATGGGCATACCACAGTTTGTCAGGGTTCCCTTTATTTCACCTGTAAGGCCTTGAATGCTGAGTATAAAGAGGGGAAATTTGGTGGTGGGAATAAATTTTACTTTCAGGCTGATTTGTACAATGCGAAATATGTCGTTTTTATTGGTGCAAACCTATTTGAAGCAAACTATGGACCATCCAATCGATCTCCGCTGGTAACACGAAGATTGGTAGAGGGGGATTTGAAATTCGCAGTTGTGGACCCGAGATTGTCTAAGCTGGCTAACAAGGCTCACCTGTGGCTACCGATAAAACCCGGAACAGATGCAGCATTAGGTATGGCTGTCATCAGGTATCTTATTGAAAGTAAGTCTATCAATGAAAGGTTTTTGAGCGCTGCAAATATGGCCGCTGCAAAGAGTATTGGCGAAAAATCGTTTTCAAACGGTACCTGGCTTGTGGAGGTTAAGGATGGTAACCCCACGATTTTTGCAAGGGCAAGTGAGATTATGATACAGGGCAAACCGTTGAAGAATGAAGAGAAACGAAAGACTAAGGAGGGGAAGGAATATGTCGAGAAATTTCTAACTGTATATAAAGATGGTAAATTGATTCCTGTTGATCCAAATGATGATGAAAATCCAGTGTTTGGGGATTTGTTGGTAGATATTACTACCGATGATGGAAAGAGGCTCAAGAGTGCCCTTCAGATAATATATGAAGAGGCGAGGAGTAAAACAATAGAAGAGTGGTCTAAGATTTGTGAACTGGATACAAAGCTCGTTTATAAATTGTGTGAGGAGATTGCAAGACACAGGGATAGTTGTGCTATTGATCTGCACAGAGGTCCTGCCCAGCATTCGAATGGATTTTACAATATCTTAACATGGATGACGGTAAATATACTTCTCGGGAATATCGACCATAAAGGTGGTATGATAAAGGCATCTACATGGGATATAAATGGGAAGGGTAAACTATTTGACCTGAAATCCCATCCAGGAAAGATTAGTTCATTTGGGCTCAATATAATAAGGGCAAACATACCATATGAAAAAACAACGATCTTCAGGGGATATCCAGCAAAACGCAATTTCTATCCCCTTGCATCAGATGTGTACGAGGAGATAATTCCATCAGCCTATGATCAGTATCCATACGCTATAAAGGCGCTCTTCTTATATATGGGTTCACCTGTCTATTCTCTACCAGCCGGGCATAAGCAGATTGAGGCATTAAAAGATATAAATAAGATACCTCTGATAATTGCAAGTGATATTCTCGTGGGAACGACCTCTATATATGCAGATTATATATTCCCAGACCTATCATATCTCGAAAGGTGGGAATTCCAGGGGAGCCATCCGAATATTCCCTTCAAGGTTCAGAATGTCAGACAGCCGGTTATATCTCCACTCACTGAGAAGTGCACGGTGTATGGATACGATATTCCTATATCATTCGAGGCGATGATATTGAAGATAGCAGAGTTTTTGAATCTTCCGGGATTTGGAAAAGATGCCTTTGGTAAGGGTCTGGATTTAAAACATCCTGATGATCTGTATCTCAGACAGGTTGCAAATGTCGCATTTGGAGAGAAAGAGGATGCAAGCCAGAATGTACCTGATGCTGATGATAATGAGGTAGAAATATTTATAAAGAGTCATAGACATATTGACAGGTCAATGTTCGATGTAGAAAGAATCAAGCGCATAGTTGGCGATAAGATGTTTAGAAAAGTTGTTTATGTGCTCAACAGAGGTGGCAGATTCGAGGATTACGAGAAGGCATTTATTGGCGAATATTTTGCACACCCTTACGCCGCATTACTGAATATCTATCAGGAGAAGACATACAAGACCATACATAGCGGAACAGGTAAACATCTGAAGGGATATGCTACTTATATGCCCGTAGCAGATTATTTAGGCAGAGACCCCATAGAATTGAAGAATGGTTATGACCTGCATATGATAACCAATCGGACTATTCTCCATACAAAGTCCAGAACTATAAGCAATTATTATCTCCAACCGATGATGCCAGAGAATGAGATACTCATAAATTCAATAGATGCAGAGAGATATGGGCTCAAAAACGGGGATTTTGCAAGAATAGTAAGTTATACTAATGCTGAAGGTGTATGGGATATATCTGACAAATACAAGAGAAATGTAATTGGAAGAATCCGGATAACCGAAACGGTAAAACCGGGCATAATTACCTTTGTGCTTGGTTTCGGGCACTGGGCAACTGGTGGCTCGGATATAATTATTAACGGAGAGGTAATAAAAGGAGATGCAAGAAGGGCCGCGGGATTCCACGCAAATTCTGTAATGTGGGTCGATCCGTATCTAAAAAATACCTGTTTTATAGATCCCGTTGGGGGTAGTGTGGGTTTTTATGATACATTTGTAAAATTGGTCAGGATTTAATAAGATGTTTAATCAGACTTTACAATCAGCATATATTTAATACTCACCTTTTTGGAAGGAGTATATGCTGACAGGAGATTCTAAAAGAGTAATGAGATGTGAGGTGAAGAGATGTTTGGATTAGGATTACCGGAACTTGTAATTATCCTTCTTATTGTATTACTTCTATTTGGAGCCTCCAGGCTTCCGGAGGTGGCGAAGGGATTGGGGAGTAGTATTGCAGCATTCAAAAAAGGTCTCAATGATTCCGAGAAAGAGATCTCTGAATCCAGAGGCAAGGATAAAAATGTATAATTTTATTAACCTTTAAAGGAGGTATTGTATGTCGAAGAAGTATTTATTGTTGTGTCTTGTGTTTTTCTTTGTTACGGGTAACTTATTTGCACAGGAATTCAAGCCCGATGTGGAGGTCTTTGGTAATTATACCTATGATCTCACAGATGGGAAGAAGGATTATAACTCCTTCAATATCAACAGAACTTATTTTGGATTCAAGGGGAATTTTTACAAGAATGAAGAGACAAAATTTTCACTCAATTTCAGGGTTACAACAGATATTGCCGAACTGAGTGATATTGCAAAGAAGGATAAGTATGATGTAAAGGATAATACAGTTAATCTATCCGGCTCGAAATACAATGGATATTATGGTGAGTTCCTGAAGTATGCCTTCATTGAACTGGAAAATCCATTTGTAAATGGGCTAAAGCTTGTAATTGGTCAGAACAATGTGCCCTGGGTGGGGTTTGAAGAGGGTATGGCAAAGACCAGATGGCTTGCCCCTGTCTTTTCCGATAAAGAGAAGAAGCTCACCTCAACAGATAGAGGGTTGAGTATTCTATATAAATTCCCATCGGATTTTGGAGATATGCATTTCTCCGTTGTCAACGGTGAGGGATATAATAACCCAGAGACTTCAAAGGATAAGGATTTTCTGCTCAGACTATCTATCAGGCCACTTCCATTTATCGATGCCGCAAAAGGTCTGATGTTACACGGATATTATGGATATGGCAGGGCAGATATAGACAAAAATGGAGAGGCGGAAGGTGTAAGAAAGAGAGAGATTATTGCCCTATCCTATGATTATCAATTCATTACTCTTATGGGACAATATCTCAGGACACTGGATGGAAAAGATACAGAGGATGCAAATCCAGTTGAAGGCTCCGGGTATAGTATATGGGCGAGACTGAACCTGAACTCAATTTTCGAGATAAATGAATCCGGGATATTTGTAAGATACGATGCATTTGATCCAGACAAGGATAAGGAGAAAGACGCCCATAGCAGAATAATTCTGGCACCATATTACTATGTAGTAAATGGCAAAGTGGCATTCGCCCTTCAGTTCCAGAACGAATCCTATGAAGACTCGAATGTGAAACCAGTAAAGCAACTACTATTCAATATGCTTGCCAAATATTAGAACACAGGTATTCCTGTTGAAATGACCACAGATGGGATATACTCCTGTCTGTGGTTTTTTTATGGAATGCAAGTTGTCAAATTGTATTCAGAGGTTACTGTTGATTAGTTTTGTTAATTTCCCCATGAAAATGATAAGAGATTATGGTTGAAATGCAAGACCTATGGAGAAATATTTTGTCCAGCTAATGTTGGGTGAATCTGAGCTTGCATCTATACATGCAAGTATCCCTATCTCTGGATATATCCTGACGCTATCACCTATAGAAAATCCAAGGCTGAGAGCGGGGTAAAATACAGTCTTAGATAGAATAACAGATGAGACCAATTTACCTGTTATGAATACCCTTTCAGTACCTGTGATAAGAGATGTATACAGAGAGAAGGTAGGGAGTGGCAGTGTGAATGAACCACCCAGGTTTAAGGCAGTTAAAGGGAATTTTTCATTTAACTGTATTTTCACATTCCCCATTGTCCCAATCCAGTAACGCTTAGGAGTAGATCCGATACCATATGTATCAAATGGATTGCTGTATAGTCGCAGTCCAACCTCTTTATCGGAATCAGCCCACTTCCTCAATTCAAGTAGTACCTCGTGTACATAGATAGAATCTCTGGAATAGTTTACAGTAGAGCCTATTAGGAATTCACTCTTATCTTTTTCGAGTATCTTTGGCGATTGAAGGGAGGCAGCGGTAAAACATCCATAGAGACAGGAAGAGAGGATAGATGCAACAACAAGATTTATGGTTTCTAATTTATTTAAGTTCATATTTTGTTTATATCAAAAAATTGTTTCGCATTCAATGATATTATCGTTGTTTGTTGAAGGGCGTGAGGTATACGGATTTTATAATGACTTGCAAAGAACTTTAAAATACATTAATATCTATAACAAGAGGTATTGTCTATCCGAAGTTTAAATCCTCTGACTAATTGATTGGGTAATGTCTACTATATTGCTCAATTTTTATGAAGCCTTTGTAGAGTACATTTCTTGATAGGAGGGAAATGTGTATGAGGTTATCAACTCGTAATTTTCCGCTTTTAATAATCTTTATGATGTTATATGTAATGACTTGCAGGGCTGAATTCAAGCCCGAAAAGGGAAAGGATATGGAAGAGGAGTATATTAGGTTAAGAAAAGAGATGGTGGAGTTTCAAATCAAACGGCGAGGGATAGAGGATCCGAATGTAATAAGGGCTATGCTCAAGGTGCCAAGGGAGAGGTTTGTACCGGAGAATATACGAAACAGGGCATACGATGATGGTCCCCTGCCAATCGGAGAGGGCCAGACCATCTCACAACCTTATATTGTGGCATATATGACTGAAAAGCTCGCTCTGAAAGGGGATGAAAAGGTCCTCGAGATAGGTACTGGCTCGGGTTATCAGGCGGCTATACTTGCGGAGATAGCAAGAGAGGTATATACGATTGAGATAATAGAGTCCCTTTCAAAGAGGGCGGAAGGGGTCCTTACATCCCTCGGATACAAGAATATTAAATTTAAGGTAGGTGATGGATACTTTGGCTGGAAGGATTACGCCCCCTTTGATGCCATAATAATAACAGCAGCCCCTCCCGAGATACCGGAGACACTTATTATGCAACTCAAGACTGGAGGAAGGCTGATAGCGCCAGTTGGTGACACCTTTCAGGAACTTGTATTGATTACAAAAACTGAGAACGGGGTAAAAAAGGAGTCTTTGATCCCTGTAGTGTTTGTGCCAATGCGAGGGGAGATAGAGAAGAAGAGGAGATGAGACCACTTATTATTGCCCACAGGGGTGCCAGTTACTTCGCCCTCGAGAATACGATCCCTGCCTTTGAGAAGGCAGTGAGGTTGGGTTGTGATGGTGTTGAATTCGATGTGAGGCTGACCCTCGACAATGAGGTGGTGGTCTTCCACGATGAAACACTCAAGAGGATTTTCGAGATAGACGAGGCTGTAAGAGACATACCGTATGTGAGATTGCAGATGCTTACAGATAATAAGATACCGAGACTATCCTGTGTACTTGATGTGGTGAGAGATTTGAAGATTATAAATATTGAGCTCAAGATAGATGGGAGGTTCTCGGGTCTTTTGGAGGAAAAGGTCCTTAAGATTGTGAAAGATAAAGGGATACTCGAAAAGGTCCTTTTCTCCTCCTTCAATCCTATAAGCCTTGGGATAATTAAGAGGCTTGAGAAGAGGGCGAGGGTTGGATTCTTGTTTGATAAAGACGCCTTTTATAAGGAACTGGGGACACTCATATCTTCATTTTTAGGGGGTGAATCTGTAAATCCCCACTTTTTACTTCTGAATGATTTTATGATGATGCACTACAGGGAGTGGGGACTCAAGGTCTATACCTGGACAGTGGACAGGCGATCGGATATAAAAGAGATGATGAGACTCGGGGTGGATGGTATAATTACCAATAGACCCGATATTGCTATGAAAATCAAGCCATTTAAACCATATAGAGTATCCAGAGAACTCGAACCGTCTTATTGGGAGGATTGAGGAGGTTTTATGCTCATCTCAAATAGAGGTAAGATAAACAGCAGAATTTATCTCTCATTTGCAGGATTTTTACCGGGTTTTATAATTATGGGGAGGGACTATGCCCTCGTGGATACCGGCGTCCCTGCCACTGCGCCCGCTCTCTATTCAGCCATTACAGAGGCATTGAAGGAGCCAGAAAGACTCAGATATGTCCTCCTTACTCACTCTCACTATGATCACTGTGGGGGACTTTCGTATTTGAGGAGGAAACTCCCCCATCTCAGAGTTATAGCCTCAAAGAGGGCTGCAGAGATACTTCAGAAAGACGAGGCGATAAAGTTTATGAACATACTCTCAAAGGAGGTAGAGGACTCCATTGAGTTTCAGAAACACTATAAAGGAGAGGATATCTCCATCTCAAAGGAACTGATGACTGTGGATATGATAGTAAAAGAGGGGGATGTCATAGACCTTGGTGAAGGTGTGGAGATAGAGGTGTTTGAGACGCCGGGACATACGAGGTGTTCGGTGGCTTTTTATATGAGGCCCGATAAGGCCCTTTTTGCTGGCGAGTCTGTAGGTGCTTATGCGGGGGAGGGTATGGTCCTTGCAAACTATCTCTCCAATTATCACGAATATATGCGGTCGCTGGATAAACTCTCCTCCCTGAATATAGAGATGCTGGGACTCCCTCACCACGGGATGCTCGTGGGTGGCGAGCATATCAGGAGATTCTTTGAACTCTCAAAAAAGGGGGCGGTGACATTCAGAGATGAGGTAGTAAATATGGTAAAGGAGGGAATGAGCGAGGAGCAGATGGTGGATAGACTTGTCAATAAGTTCTATGTAGATATGGCATCCCTTCAGCCAAAGGGGGCGTTTGTTGTCAATCTGAAGGCGATGATAAATGTTATAAAGAGGGAGATGCAGAATTGATAATACGAAATGGAAAGATTCTTAGATCTGGAAGATTTGTGGAGGGGTGCATAAAGGTGGAGGCTGGTATTATAACCAGAATAGATACGACTATTTCAGAGGAGCCAGGTGAAAGGGTTATAGATGCTGAGAATAAGTATGTAATTCCAGGGCTTATTGATGTTCATACCCATCTTGATGATTTTATTGGGAGATACCCCCTCTCTGATGACTTTCTATCGGGGAGTACAGTTGCCTTAAAGAATGGAATTACCACTATTTTTACCTTTATAACTGAGACTGAAAATAGAAGCTTAAGAGAGAGGGTAGAGGAGTTTTTACAAAAGGGGAGGAGATCCATTGTGAATTATGGTTTTCATCTCACGCCAGTAAGATTTGGGGTTAGGGAGATTGATTATATAAGAGATCTGATAGATTCAGGATTTTCGAGCTTCAAATTCTACACCACATATAAAAATGCCGGGATATTTCTCTCGTACGAAGAGATTGAGAGAATTGTAAATCTCATCAAAAGAGATAAGACCGTCTTTCTGGTGCATTGTGAGGATGAGTCAGTTTTGGAGAAGAATTACTGCCTTGACTATCAGTCTCCTTTAGATCACGCCCTCTTAAGACCTGTTGAGGCAGAGGTAACCGCCATCGAAAAGATTATCGATATAGCAAAGAGGACAGACGCAAGATTTCATATAGTACACTGCTCGACGATAGAAGGTGCAAAGCTCGTCGAAACACATAAAAAACATATCGAGATTTCTTTGGAGACCTGTCCTCAATATCTTCTTCTGAGTGATGATCTATTGAAGGGTGCGGATGGACACAGATATTTCTGCACGCCTCCACTGAGGAGTTCAAGTAATGCATCTGAGATGCAGAGGGCACTCAAGAGCGGATTGTTTGATATAGTTGCAACAGATCACGCCCCATTCTTCAAAAAGGACAAGGATGAGAATAAGAACAGGCTCAGACTCGTCCCAAATGGGCTCGCCGGGCTCGGGGCATTGCCTCATATTATCTATTCTATACTTGATGGAGATCGGGAAGAGAGGTTGATCTTTCTTGTAAGGCTCATCTCAGAGAATCCAGCGAGGATTATGAATCTCTATCCGAAAAAAGGTGTCATAGAGGAGGGCTCAGACGCCGATATCGTTATTCTTTCGGAGGGGAGAGACCCTTTACAGTTCTTACCTTCACTATCTGATACATACAATCCATATGAGGGATTTTATTCAAAATTGCTCTTCGATTATGTTATAATAAATGGGTGTATTGTTAAAGAAGGCGATTTCGTAAATACCACTTTTGAAGGAAGGTGCCTCAATGTCAGAGATAAAGGTCTTCAGAAATGATGCATACATAAAGGTGACAGGAAGGGCAAAGTATGCAGATGATCTGAAATTTCATAATATGTTGCATGCAGTCCCTGTATATACAGACTATGTCCACGCAAAGATAATCAATATCGATACGACACTTGCTGAAAAGGCAAAAGGTGTAGTGAAAGTAATCACTCATAGAGATGTACCTGGTAGCAACAGGTTCGGGCAGATCATAAAGGACTATCACATATTTGCAGATGATAAGATCAGGTACAACGGAGATGTTGTCGCCCTGATTGTAGCCGAGTCGAGAGAGGCGGCGATCGAGGCTCAAAAACTTGTAAGAGTCGAAGCCGAGGCTCTGCCTGTGATACTGGATCCCGAAGAGGCATTAAAAGAGGGCGCAATTCTGATCCACGAGGAGAGAGGCAGCAACATAGTAAATGAGCATAGAATCAGGAAAGGGGATATAGAAAGGGGGTTTTCTGAATCGGATTATATAATAGAGCAGGACTTTCAAACCCAGTTTGTAGAGCACGCATATCTGGAACCGGAGTCTGCGGTTTGTGTCCCGCGGTTCGATGGGGTATTTGAGATATACGGTAGTATGCAGCATCCCTTCTCTACCAGAAGATTTGTGGCAAATCTTCTCGGAGTGCCTCTATCGGATGTTGAGATAAAGACGATACCTATGGGAGGAGGATTTGGAGGAAAGGATGACACTGCTGCAATCGTATGTGCTCGTGCCGCTCTGGCTGCAAGGCTAACAAAGAGGCCTGTCAAGATCACTTACGATAGGGAGTGGTCGATTAGAGAGAGTTACAAGAGGCACCCTTACAAAGTCCATTACAGGATGGGGATCACAAAAGACGGGGAGATAAAGGCAGTAAAGGTCAGGATAGTTGCTGATGCCGGGGCATACTGCTCAGTGACGCCATGGGTTACCTGGAGATCCACTGTCCAGTGCTGTGGCCCTTACAAAGTTCCCAATGTCTGGTGCGATACAATCGGTGTCTATACCAATAATGTCTTTACCGGTGCTATGCGCGGTTTTGGCTCACCTCAGATAAATTTTTGTATAGAACAACTCATTGAGATGGCTGCGAATAAGTGTGGGATGGATATTATTACATTCCGAAGGAAGAATATGTTGAGACAGGGAGACGAGACTGTTACCTCGCAGAGACTCGATAATCACAAAGTAAGTCTCGAGGAGGTACTCGACAAGGTCTTGAATGAATCGGGCTTTGCCAACAAATACAAGAGATGCTCATTTGGCAAATCAGAGAGCGA
>Ga0078972_1005674_pt1 | contig 31234 bp, 28 predicted proteins | sample YelNatPaOPGAMG01_FD_67568 | JGI IMG/M metagenome (GOLD analysis project Ga0078972, IMG submission 67568) | Hot spring thermophilic microbial communities from Obsidian Pool, Yellowstone National Park, USA - OP-RAMG-01 (SPADES assembly) (version 2) | ecosystem: Environmental > Aquatic > Thermal...
CAGTAGACCAGTTAGCAGACTACGTAACAGTAGATCAGTTAGCAGACTACGTAACAGTAGATCAGTTAGCCGACTATGTGACAGTAGATCAGTTAGCAGACTACGTAACAGTAGACCAGTTAGCAGACTACGTAACAGTAGATCAGTTAGCCGACTATGTGACAGTAGATCAGTTAGCAGACTACGTAACAGTAGACCAGTTAGCAGACTACGTAACAGTAGATCAGTTGGCAGATTACGTAACAGTAGATCAGTTAGCAGACTACGTAACAGTAGACCAGTTAGCAGACTATGTGACAGTAGATCAGTTAGCCGACTATGTGACATTTGATGTCTTGGCAGATTACGTAACGGTCGACCAGCTGGCAGATTACGTAACCACAGATCAATTAGCTGATTATGTAACTATGGATCAGCTAGTTAAGTATGTAAGCGAGTATGTAAAGAAAGTGTCCGAAGAAGGAGCTGTTATAGATATTTCTCAATTTGTAACTAAGGATGAATTAGCAGATTATGTAACTACGGACCAACTGGCAGACTACGTGACATTTGATGTCTTGGCAGATTACGTAACGGTCGATCAACTGGCAGATTACGTAACCACAGACCAGCTAGCAGACTATGTGACAGTAGACCAGCTAGCCGACTACGTAACAGTAGACCAACTAGCCGACTACGTAACAGTAGACCAGTTAGCAGACTATGTGACAGTGGATCAGTTAGCTGACTATGTGACAGTAGATCAACTAGCAGACTATGTGACAGTAGACCAGTTAGCAGACTATGTGACAGTAGATCAGTTAGCCGACTACGTAACAGTAGACCAGTTAGCTGACTATGTGACAGTAGATCAGCTAGCCGACTACGTAACAGTAGACCAGCTAGCAGACTATGTAACAGTAGACCAGCTAGCCGACTATGTAACAGTAGACCAACTAGCCGACTACGTAACAGTAGACCAGTTAGCCGACTATGTGACAGTGGATCAGTTAGCTGACTATGTGACAGTGGATCAGCTAGCAGACTATGTGACAGTGGATCAGCTAGCAGACTATGTAACAGTAGATCAGCTAGCAGACTATGTGACAGTAGACCAACTAGCCGACTACGTGACAGTGGATCAACTGGCTGACTATGTAACAGTAGATCAGTTAGCAGACTATGTAACAGTAGATCAACTAGCAGACTATGTAACAGTAGATCAACTAGCAGACTATGTAACAGTAGATCAACTAGCTGACTATGTGACAGTAGATCAACTAGCAGACTATGTGACAGTAGATCAGCTAGCAGACTATGTAACAGTGGATCAACTGGCTGACTATGTAAAGTTTGACGATCTGGCTGACTATGTAACAGTTGATGTCCTCGCTGATTACGTATCATTTGATGATCTAGCCAATTATGTAACTACCGATGACTTCGACGCACTTAAGTCTCTAGTTGCTGATCTATCAGACCAGTTAGAAGCTATAGGTGCCAATGTCGGTGACCTCAAAGATAGAGTCTCCGCTCTTGAAGATGCTGTGGCAAAACTGAATCTTGCAACACCTGAGAAGGTAGCAGAGCTTTCTGCTAAGGTTGCAGAATTAGAGAAGAAGGTAACTGCTCCAGAGAAGGTTGCGGAACTAGAGTCTAAGGTATCTGCGCTAGAGAAGAAGGCGGTAACCTCTGTGACTACAAATGTCACAGTTACCACTAAATACAAGCTAGGGGAAGCTACTCAAGAACCATCTCCTGCCACAGATACAAGTGATTTCTTAGCCAACTCCGCTCTTACTGGAGTGAGTAACCTTGATTCTCCAATAAGTGGTCTGCTTACTCAGGTATCTCCAGGTGCATCTGGTAATCCAGATAACTTTGAAGATCTACCTGCCACAGGTATGACAGCTGCCGGACATCTGACGCTCAATATTAATGTCCCTGGTAAGAGTGGAAGTGACAAGATCTATGGAGAGATCACTCTTAGCTCCAGCATTGATGGTGATATATCTGACTTCTATACAGGATTACCTTCTGGTAGTCTTTCTGTATCAAGCTTCAAGGCTTATGCCGAAGACGGAAAAGTAACTGCTGAGGGCGGTAATTTGACTGCATTTGAGTACACTCCATTCACCTTAGCTAAGAGTATGCTATTCATAGCTCTAGATGAAGAAACTGAGATAACAAATAGAGGTCTAGCCATAACCTACAAACTCTCCAATAATATCTCTGTACATATGGCACACATCTTCCTTAATCCTAATATGACCAACACTGCTGGGGACAATACAGATGTATATGGTAACGGTGTATACTGGAATACCGCTACTAGCTCTTGGAGTGTTTCTGGAATCGCACCAGTCTGGGCTAACAGAGTCTCTATGAAGTTTGGTGAGCCTCTTACACTTAACATCAACGTAGTAAAAGAAAAGACCAACGAGATAGTAGCTGGAGCAGATACAACAATGAAGTTAGGAAATATAACGGTCGGTGCAGAGTATGCACTATCTATGGATAGAACATTTACTCCTCTTGGTTCTGACGCAGACGCTATGAAACTTACAGTAAGTATTCCAGTTGGGTCTACAATCACAGTAAAAGCTGGTTATATGGATGTTGGTACCGACTACTCTGCAACTTGGGGTTCTTACACTAAAGATAGAACTGGATACAATGCTGGTGCCACTATAACTCTAGGAGGATTCACTATTCAGGGTGGATATGCATACGAGCAGGAAAAGACTACATCAAAGGAAAAGACTGGATATGGTGTTGGACTAAAGACTGACGGTTTTGCTATCCAGTATACCTCCACCACTGACAATATAGATCCAACCAATACTGGTGACCTCTTAGAAGCCTCTGTAGTTCCATTTAGCTGGCTCAAGCTTGCAACCAAGTATGATGTTGATGCTAGCACCTGGAATGGTTTGGCTGCTGAGATAGCTATGCCAAATCTTCCCAAGATGGTAGCCTACTATAATCCTAATGCTACTGACTTCAAGTATGGCGTATTAATACCGGAGTATACATTTGCTAACTTCCTGACTCTAAAGGCTCAGTTCGACCAGGGTTCTAAGACTCAGTATTTTGTAGATGGTTCTGTGAAACTTACCGATGCGCTATCTCTCTATGGCAAATATGTAAATTACTCTGATAATACTACCTCCTGGTCTGCAGGAGCCACCTATACATATAAGTGGAGCGATAATGCCAAACTTACTATCGATCTGAAGCATGTTATAGATAAAGCTGGAAAAGACGCAAATGTCCTGGCTACTACTGTTGCGGTAACATTCTAAACTGAATCATACTAGCCCCCGGATTTTCCGGGGGCTTTTTTGTTGTATGAATAAAAAAGATATTTTAGTCCTATCTATCATTTTCTTAATAATCTCTTTAGTGTATATAATTTCCAGTCTTCATAGTACAAGAGGGGACACTGTACTTATTCAGGTGGATGGAAAGGACTTTTTACGTCTATCTCTTAATGAGAATAGAATAGTAAGGGTTTCAGGACCCATAGGAATAAGTATAGTGGAAATAAAAGATAGGAGAGTAAGAATGCTCTCCTCCCCCTGTCCAGATAAATTGTGTATAAAAGAAGGATATATAGATAAGACTGGGCAGGTTATAATTTGTATACCAAACAGGATAGTAATAAAAATAGAAGGGAGGGCAGGTCTAGATGCCCTCACCTATTAGTTTACTTACTTCGATGCCATCTGATAGGCATCATAGGCAGAATAAAATGCCCATACTATCGGTAGGATACTGGTAATGCCAGCTGTAAATGGTGCAAGTATCATTCCTACCAGCCAGACTCCCAGATAAATTAATAGATGGTTTATAGCTTTAGCCTGATCCCCTAGCAGATATTGTCCCAGACCTGGGAGAACTAAAGATGCCAGTGCTGCTAAGAGTGGATCTAATTTCTGGGCTTGAGCCTGAGCTGCCATAGCAAATGTCCCAGTAAGTGCCTGGAATGCAAATACTAATACAACAATCAAGGCTAGTTTAGTTATTAGTCCCTTCATCTCTTGTCACCTCCCTTCTTTCTAAATTTCTACGTCAATCAGTTTACCACCAAATACAGTCTTTGTCAATTATTTGAATGCCGTGTGACTATTGACAAGAATGATTTTCTTTGTATAATAAGATATAGAGAATGCCGGAATGGCGGAATAGGTAGACGCTGCGGACTTAAAATCCGCTGAGCTTTTTAGCTCATGCCGGTTCGACCCCGGCTTCCGGCACCAATCTATCGTAAACCAATCTGAGCCTTGGATTATCTGTAATCCCTGGGATTCTTCCTCTTTTAGCTACTGGTTTTCCTCTGACCACTTTTAGGTCGAGGGTCATATCTACAGGAGGAGCCCCGGAGATATAACTTCCAACACCAAATACATCTGCTCCAGCTTCAGAGAGAATCTTTATTCTCTCGGGGTTTAGTCCGCCAGAGACAAAGATTTTTACATAGTCAAAACCTTCCTGTATAAGTCTTGATTTTACTTCACGAACCAGGTCTGGTGTTACCCCTCCTCTCTCCCCAGGTGTATCCAGCCTTATCCCATATAAAGACCTGCCAAACTCTCTGGCAACTCTTATAGCCTCTTCTGCTTCGTCTTTAAAAGTATCCACCAGGACAACCAGAGGGATATCGGGATGTACCTTATGAAATGCCCTGGCAGATTCTACCGTGTCCCCGATGATCAGTATTAAAGAGTGGGGCATTGTACCAGAAGGAATTATCCCTATGAGTTCAGCTCCAAGGATTGAGCTGACACCATCTACTCCTCCAACTACAGCTGACCTGTCCATCACAGAAGCCACTGCAGGATGAACATGTCTGGCTCCAAAAGATAGGACTGGTTTTCCATTACTGGCTTCTTTACATTCCCTGGCTGCAGTTACCCATCCAGTTGAGGATGCCAGAATTCCAAGTATCGCTGTCTCGTATATCCCAAACTCTCCATATGGTCCTTCTATACGCATTACCACCTCTTTTTCTTCGATCCTTTCCCCCTCTTCCAGAGAATATATCCTGATCCTTTTTCCCTCAAGGAGATTTAATACTTCTTTAACTCCACCCAGATAGGCACTCTTTCTGGCAAAGATCTCTCCAACCACAGGAGTATTCAAGAGCCCTAAAGAATCCAGGACCTTATATGTCCTTTCGAAATATATGTCTGCTGTCTTACCGCTTACTATCTCTTCCTCGGATGCTGAAAATAACCTTCTCATTTCTGATACCTCTCTATCGCCTTAGATATTTCTTCTATCCCTTTCTTTACCCCATTACTTATTGCCCTGCTTGATATTGTTGCCCCGGTTATAAATCTTACGCTGTTTAAATCGGTATCAGTTTTTCCTACAAATTGAGATAGATATCCATTCTTTGTTGCCTTCTCCCCCAAACCAGGGGTCTCACTGTGAGATAGTATTTTTATCCCTGTTATCCTTTTATTTGAGTCCAAGCCGACTATCAGTTCAATATCTCCACCATATCCCCTTGTTGTAACCTTTGCAGTCCCACCAACTATACTTCCGTTACTTAAGCCCAGATATACCGTAGCTCCATCAACGGTAACCTCTTTAAATTCTGTAGCCTGCGGTAATACTTCCTGTCTTAGAGAGACTTCTGCCTTTACCTGCTGTTCCTTTATGATTGGGGTGGTGAGTTGATAGAAATAACCGAGAGTGCCAGCAGAGAGTGCACATATAAATGCCAGTAAGAACACCCTTTTTAAATGCTCTTTCATCTTTTCCTCCTTATCACCATCCGTAATAATATGGTCTATAACGTCGTCTGAATTTTCTTCCTATTACAAAGCCGGTCACAAATCCTCCTATATGTGCCCACCAGGCAACACCACCAGAATTTATGTATGTCCTCACTGCCAGACTGGCAATTCCATTTAATGTCTGAGAGATAAACCAGAAGCCTAAAAATAAGAATGCGGGTATGGCTGCTATCTGTAAAAAGAAGCCAAATGGTAGTAAGGTCATAATTCTGGCTTCAGGGAATATTATAAAATAAGCTCCCAATACTCCAGAGATTGCACCACTGGCACCTATGGTGGGAATAGGAGATGAGAGGTTTGTTATAATGTGTGCAAGGCTTGAGGTAATACCACAGAAGAGATAAAAGATCAGATATTTAAAATGTCCCATCCTGTCTTCCACATTATCGCCAAATATCCATAGATAAAGCATATTACTGAGGATATGGTACCAGCCACCATGTAAAAATATGGCGGTAAAAAAGGGAATAATAATATTCTTTATTGGTACCGATCCAAGATTGGAGATATCATTTACAAATCTTGCCGGGATTATTCCATATTGAAAGATAAATCTTTCCAGATGATCCCCAAGAGAGAGCTCATAGAAGAAGGCTATAAAGTTAGCTATTATAAGTATCACATTGACTATTGGAAATCTTCTTGATGGTATGTTATCCCTCAGCGGAATCATCTTCAGATCCACCTCCCATATTAGATTCTCTCTTTTCCAGTAATTCCATCGCAGCCTCGACGGAATTTTCAGGAACCCATATCTCTACCGGTCCTCCCATCCCCATAACCGGTCCATCACCATAGGGGACTGTAGAAGACTTCAAGAATACATAGATTCCATTACTCTCCAAGTAACTCTTAATTATCTCCGCTTCTGCTTTATTGGGTGCCCTTTTCAGAAGGGTTATTTCTCCCATCTAATATCTCCTTTATCTTTTCCACAGCGAGATTTATCAGTCTACTTAGAGGAGGGGTAGATTCTTCAATTAGTAGAAATCTCGGGTGCGATACAGGTATCAATACCTTTAAGGCTTTACTTGTTGAAACGGCTTCAGCCATCTCTGACGTAATCTCTCCCATCATACTGTTCGGTATGACTATTCCCCATGGGCCCACTATGATATCGGCTTCCAAAGAACAGACCTTTACAGCATTCTCTCCTGTAGCACCCCTGTGGGCGCCAGCTTTCAGCATATTTCCAGTGGCAAATGAATTAGTACCTACAGCTACTATCTCTATATCGGATATCCCTTTTAATCTAGATATAATCTCAGAACCTAACCCTCCACCCAATCCATCTATAACAAGTATCTGTTTCATAATTATAATGAGACAGAAAGTCCTAACTGTAAGATAGGCCCTTCATGATAGGTTACTGTAGCGTTTAAGAAGGACAGTATGCTAATATTGAGGGCAATCCCGACTTTTTCAGACTTATAGAAGCCTATGAGGTCCATATTGTCTGTAAGTTTGAACTCCAGAGCTCCAAATATCCCTTCATATATTCCACTTCCCATACCTATATGTCCTTTGAGATTGCCTATCCCCTTCGAGAGTACAAGATAGATGGTATTTCCACCTATTACATTGTTTACATCGAGAATTCCACCGATCGATAGTCCAGGAAGAAGGGCTTTTTCTTCCATCACGTTAAGTTTTAAATGGAAGACAGGGCTTATCTCCGAGGATGATGGTAGGGAGATACCAGTTACTCCTATCTCCATACCAATTCCAAGCCCCAAAGTCACTGGTATTCTTACAAGACTCCCTTCACCGTAGAAGCCTATGTTTGGACCTATTCCTACACCAAGACTCAGCACTTCTGCCGTCGGTATCTCTGAAATACCCGTAGGTCCCCAGTTGGAGAGAGTACTGGCACCTGCCAGACTACAGGAAGATACAAGAAATACAACTGTGAGCAATAAAATCTTCACCTTCATACCTTTACCTCCATTCTTTTTGCCCTTAGCCACAGGGCATATTCTATTCTTAATTTTTGTATCTCACAACCAATCCTGTACGGTTTTGAAATATCTCTATTTATATTAAAGTTGTTAGCCAGACATCCGCCTCCACACAGATATCTTGCCCAGCAATCTTTACAGATAGACTTACTGTTTATATCGTTCAGCCTTACAAATTCCTCCCTTAATTTTCTATTTATCACCCCCTCTGTAATTTCTCCTAGTATAAATTTATTATGTCCGACGAACTGATGACAGGGATACATTTCTCCGTTTGGGGTTACAGCAATGTATTCTACCCCTGCCCCACATCCTCTGGCTAACCTTGGTAGACAGGCTCCCTCTTCTAATGGCAATTCGAAATGGAAAAACTTTACATCACTCTTCAGACATTCCTCCGCCACCTTCTGATATTCGGTCCTTAAGAATGGGATATGCTCTTCCTTTATTGAAATTCTATAGTCGCTTGTCACCACAGGTTCCAGAGATATGTATCTGAACCCCAGATCAACCAGCTGTTTAAAACTATCAGAAAAGTTCAGCGTCTCTGCAGTATAGGTGCCTCTTATATAGTATCCCCCGTCCTGTCTCCTTCTAGCCAGTTCTACGGCATTTGGCAGTATATATCCAAAGCTTCCTTCTCCATTCTTTAGATGTCTAAATCTATTGTGGGTGATTTCTCCACCATCAAGGCTCAGTACTATACTTATCTCTAACTCGTCGAGTAGATCGAGAGTCTTCTCATTTAAGAGAAGACCATTGGTGGTAAGAGTTACTCTGAGATGTTTGCTAGACTTTTCTGCCTTCTCCTTTCCGTATATACTTGCCCCTTTGACAACATTGAGATTCAGGAGTGGCTCCCCACCGAAGAAGTCTATCTCTATATTCTTTGTATCCTTTGATGACTCGATTAGAAAGTCTATGGCTCTATATGCTGTCTCTAAAGTCATAAAAGGATCTTTAGATGAGAGGTTATGACTTGTGAAACAGTAGTCACACAGCATATTACAGGAATGGGAGACATTCAGACATAGTGACTTTACTGTAAGATCTTCCTGGTTCTGAAAATCAACAGACTCATAGGACCCCAATATCTCTTCTATCTCTCTATAGACTTCTCCGGAGATATCTGTATTCCTCTCTCCATTAAGAAGGGATTCGACAGCCTCGGCTCCCTCTTCATCTAGCTGATAGAGAGAACCAAGACTGTGAAAAAGGAAATACTCCCCTCCAATGTTAAAGAGATGCCAGTCTCTTTTTACCAGGTCCATTTTCCTAATGGCTTCTTTACTTCACAGACCAGATTTCCAACCGTCATACTGGTCTTGCAGGCGGATCTGCAGGGGGTCTGACATTCCTGACAGTTTCTCTTTTCTTCCTTTTTCTCTATCGTCCTTTCCATTATTACTTTAATATGTCTTCCCATATATTGATCCCTCCGATCATTTTTAATTGTTTTTATTATACCACAAATAAAGACTTTTACCCTAAAGCTTGCCTATATTATATCATTCTGATATACTACTAGGGTAAGATTGCCGAGGAGGGGAGAACCTTATGGAAGAGATAATTCACTTAAATTCGATTAAAAATCTTACCCTGAAGATGCTATCTATAGCCAAAAAGAATATAAAAGAGGGGGTAGAGTCTCTGGCAAATAAGGATGTAGAACTTGCAGAGAAGATTATCAGAGAGGATAAACTTGTAGATGACCTGGAGTTAGAGATAGAAGAGTTATGCATAAGGCTATTGAAGACTGTTAACAGGGAGGAAGATGTGAGATTGGTCAGCGGGGTCTGGAAGATCATCACAGATATAGAACGTATTGGAGATTATGCCACCCATGTGGCTGAATCTGCTAAAGTCCTTGCCAGCAAACCTACGCTGAAACCTCTTATAGATATACCGGCTATGGCGGATAGCGTGGTGGATATGATGTCAAAGTGTGAGTCCGCTTTGGAAAGCTATAATGTTGGATATCTTGATTCTATATGGGAGATAGATGCTAAAGTTGATGCCCTGTATGATCAGGTCTTCAGAGAACTCCTGAGTTACATATTGGAGACTCCAAGACTCATCACTAATGCCATCTATCTTACCCAGGTAGCTAGATATCTGGAAAGGGCAGGGGACCATACTACCAATATAGCAGAGAGGATATTCTATATAGTAGAGGGTAAAAGGATAAAGAGAGGAAAGACCTATGATAAAAATTTGGAGGAGGTGTGATAAAATGAAGCTGGGAGTAATAGTATCTCTAACTGAAGGCATAGACTCTGCCATAAAGAAGGTGAGAGATCTTGATCTGCCCACCTGTCAGGTTGCATGCTGGGAACCTGAACTATTTACTGAAGAGAATGCCAAAGCCCTAAAAGAATCTGCTGAAAAGTGGAATATAGAGATAACCCATCTGTGGGTTGGATGGCCTGGTCCCAGGGTATGGAACTTTATAGAAGGTCCTATAACACTTGGACTTGTGCCCGTAGAATATCGTTATGCCAGGCTGGAGGCACTCAAGAGGGGTTCAGATTTTGCCAGATTGATAGGGGTGGAGAATGTAGTGACCCACGTGGGTTTTATACCTGAGAATCCAAATGATCCGTTATATCCTGGTCTCATATCGGTACTCAGGGAGATAGTAAGATACTGCAAGTACAATCGCCAGTATTTCTGCTTTGAGACAGGACAGGAGACACCAACAACACTCCTTAGGGCTATAGAGGATATTGGGATGGACAATATTGGAGTAAATTTAGACCCTGCGAATCTCCTTATGTATGGTAAGGCAAATCCTGTCGATGCGTTAGATATAATTGGTAGATTTGTAAGAGGAGTTCATGCGAAAGATGGGGAGTATCCTACAGGGGGTAGATCGTTAGGGATGGAGAAGCCTCTTGGTGAAGGGAGAGTGAACTATCCTGTGTTTATTCCAAAGCTGAGAGAATGTGGCTATGACGGTGCTCTAACGATAGAAAGAGAGATCTTAGGGGAACAGCAGATAAGAGATATCCTGAAAGCCAAGGAGTTTTTGAGCAGACTGATCTGAAATGGATAAGAGGCAGTTTTTAATCTTTTTAGCCCTCTTCCTTTTGACCTTTCTGGTATTCTCCCTTTCTGTATCCATAGGGACTGTAAAGGTCTCTTTTTCAGACATTATAAGGAGTATCTTTTATCAAAATAACCAGTCAGGTGCTGATACCATTATCCTTCAGATAAGATTACCCAGAGTGATTCTATCTCTACTGGTAGGAGCATCCTTAGGAGGTGCTGGAACCGTATTTCAATCTCTATTTGTAAATCCTATGGCTGATGCATATATCATCGGTATATCTTCAGGCTCAGCCCTGGGTGCAGTGCTAGCAATAGCTCTCAATATCAGGTTTTATATACTGGGCATAAGTTCTATCCCCGTATTTGCCTTTATAGGTGGAGTTTCTACAGTTCTTCTCGTGTATGCGATCTCCTCTAGAGGAAGACACAATCAGATGTTGAATCTCCTATTATCAGGACTTGCAATAAATTCTTTTTTGTCCAGTGTAATGTCCTTTCTTTTACTTTTGAGCGATACATCTCTCCATGAATCCATATACTGGCTTATGGGAGGATTTTCAGGAAGAGGGTGGGAACATATAAGGATTATGACCCCTTATTTTATCCTTTCTGTCATCATATTATCTCTATTTACAAGAGAACTGAATATACTGCTCCTTGGAGATGAACAGGCTCAGACTCTAGGGGTTAATGTACCACAGGTAAGAAGAATTATTATAGTCTTTACATCCCTGCTTACTGCTACGGCGGTATCTGTCAGTGGCATCATAGGTTTTGTAGGTCTGGTCGTCCCTCATATACTCAGACTTCTGATAGGTCCGGATAACAGGATGTTATTCCCTGCGAGTCTATTTGGAGGGGCGATTCTTTTAACCATTTCGGATCTTATAGCCAGGACTGCCCTCTCTCCAAGTGAGATCCCTGTTGGTATAGTAACATCACTAATCGGTGCTCCATTTTTCATCTCCTTACTTGTCAAGAGAGGCTAGTCGTATGTAAAATTTAATTAGGATTAGATTAAAAAATAGGAGGTAAAGGGTATGAAACAGACAGGTCCTCTAGCACCAACCAATCTTAGGTGTGAGTACTGTGTAAACCCGTTAGGGGTCGATAGAAAGAATCCCAGATTCTCCTGGTTTTTATCCCACTCTGATCGTGGAGAAAAACAGTCCGCCTATCAGGTAATTGTGTCGAGTTCTTTAGATAAGATAAACAGTGATATTGGAGACATCTGGGATAGTGGAAAGGTTTTATCCGGCTCTCAACTGATTCTCTATAATGGTTCTCCTTTAGAGAGTGGTAAGAGGTATTACTGGAAAGTTCGATGGTGGGATAGTAAAGATCGGGTGAGTCCATTCAGCGAGGTTGCCACATTTGAGATGGGGCTTTTAGAAGAATCTGACTGGAAAGCCAGGTGGATAGGAAGAGAATCCTACGAGCATCTCACTGTAGAATCCAAAGATATACCCTTTGGAAGGTCTTATACGATACCCTATTCGGCTCTATTCAGAAAAGGCTTTTCGCTTAAAGGTCAGATAAGAAGAGCCAGGGCTTATATCTCCGGGCTTGGATTGTATGAACTCTACATCAATGGATGTCGTGTTGGAGATAAAGTCCTTGATCCTGGACAGACAGATTATAAGAAAAAGGTGCTTTATTCTACCTACGATGTAACGAGCCTCTTAAAAGAAGGAGAAAATGCAGTTGGAGTCATTCTTGGCAATGGAAGATATGTTATTGATTATGGATATGATTTTCCCAAATTGATCCTACAGCTTGAGGTAGAGTATTCAGATGGTAGTAAAGAGGTTATAATAAGCGATGAAACCTGGAAGACCTCCTATGGGCCCATACTTGCCAATGGGATATACTATGGAGAGGTGTACGATGCCAGAAAGGAGATCCCTGGTTGGAACCTGCCCGGGTTCGATGATAGCGGGTGGGAAAAGGTAAAACTGGTAGAGCCTCCTGGTGGTAAACTGGTATCTGAGCTTATGCCACCTATAAAAGTTATTAAGAGTTTAAAACCCGAGAGGATAATAAATCCAAACCCGGGGGTATACGTGTATGATTTTGGTCAGAATTTTACTGGCTGGGTAAGGCTATATGTAAAGGGTCCTGAGGGGACCGAAGTAAAGCTCAGATTCGCCGAACTTATAAACGAAGATGGTAACATAAATGTCTTACCCAATAGAGGAGCAACAGCTACTGATATCTATATAACCAGGGGCGAAGGACTAGAGGTATACGAGCCCAGATTTACTTACCATGGTTTCCGTTATGTCGAACTCACAGGTTTCCCTGGAGTACCTACACTCGATACCCTTGAAGGAAGGGTGGTGCATTCTTCTGTAGAGCCGGTGGGTGAGTTCAACTGTTCGAATGAGCTGATAAATAAGATCCACAGGAATATACTTTGGGGACAGCTTAGTAATCTTATGAGTATACCTACAGATTGTCCTCAGAGAGATGAAAGAATGGGCTGGATGGGAGATGCCCAGCTTACCGTAGAGGAGGCTATATACAACTTTGATATGGCAGGATTCTATCTGAAATACCTGGATGATATAAAGCTGGCTCAGAAAGAGGATGGAAGTGTTTCTGATGTCGTCCCTCCTTACTGGAGTCTCTATCCGGCTGACCCGGCGTGGGGAACTGCCTACATAACAATAGCCTGGCACCTCTACCAGTATTATGGTGATGTGGAAGTACTGAGAGAACACTATGAAGGATTGAAGAAGTATGTCGATTTTCTCTCCAGTCTGGCTCCTGATAACATACTAAGATTCTCTAAGTATGGTGACTGGTGCCCTCCGGGTACTATAAGACCCAAGGATTTCTCCGGTGAGCTTGTCTCTACCTGGTGTTACTATAACGATACACTTACCCTATCCAAAATAGCCAGGGTCCTGGGAAAAGAGGATGACTATGCCAGGTATTCCAGGCTGGCAGAGGACATAAAGACCGCATTCAATAATAGATACCTGAAGGAAAGGTTCTATGCGGTATCTATAAAGCCTGATATCCCCGAGGATGTAGCTTCTAAGATTATCGAAGCGGTACTATCGAGTATGCCTCCAGATCAGAGAGAAAGGATGAAGCGTTTCATAGAGCAGAACCTCTCAGTTACATCCATCACCAGTCAGACGATAAATACACTTCCATTGTATCTGAATATGGTCCCAGAGGATAAGAGAGAGACGGTGCTAAAGAGTCTTATAGATGATATAGTAAATAGCCATGACTATCATCTGGACACTGGTATAGTTGGAACAAGGTATATATTTGATGTCCTCACAGATAATGGTTACATAGATATAGCTTATAAGATAGCAACTCAGGAGAGTTATCCCAGCTGGGGATATATGATAAGAGAAGGAGCCACCACTGTATGGGAGAGATGGGAGAAGTTAACATCCAGCGGAATGAATTCCCATAACCATATAATGTTTGGTACGGTAGACCCATGGTTCTACAAGGCTCTTGGTGGCATAAAGTGTGCAACTCCCGGTTGGGATAGGGTTATTGTAGAGCCGAACATAGTTGGTGATCTTAGATATGTAAAGGCAGGAACTAGAACCCCCAAGGGATATATAGAGGTGGATTGGGAGAAACTTGGAGATTCTCTACGCCTTGTGGTTAATATACCTGCCAATGTAGAAGGAGAAATCAGGATACCAAAGCTATATGAAGATACTGTAATTGAGGAAGATGGAAAGGTTATCTGGTCTGGTGGATCGCTGGTAGAGAAGGTTGAGGGGATATATACTGCTAAAGAGGAAAAGGACTTTATAAGCCTTTCTGTAGGTTCAGGGCGATTTGCCTTTAAAGTTAGATCGAAGTAGGGTATCTGAGGGGTAAGGGATAATCCCTTACCCCTCTATTTTTGATCTTTTATTTCGGCACTGTGTAGATTTAAAGCCACTATAGTGGTATTATAGAGTTGGAAATAAAATTTCTGGAAGGAGTGATTTTTCTTTTATGGTGGGGAGTCTAAGAATAGGAAGGGTCTTGGGGATCCCGATAGAGATCCACTATACCTGGGTCATCGTCTTTGGACTCATAACCAATACCCTGGCTACCAGTTATCTCTCAAACTATACCCTATATACTTCTCCCTATATAAACTGGATTATTGGTGGTATAGCATCTTTTATATTTTTTATCTGTGTTACTATGCATGAACTTATGCACTCTTATACCGCGATAAAGCTTGGTCTAAAGATAAAGAGGATTACTCTTTTTATGTTCGGTGGTATAGCTGAGATAGAAGGAGAACCTAAATCTGCAAGAGAAGAACTATTGATATCTATTGTTGGTCCGGTTACCAGCGCCTTCCTGGCTCTTATCTTCTTTTTACTCTCCAAGATACCGTTCAACCCTTTATCCCCTATAGGGGGAGCTATTTTATACCTTTATCGCGTAAATCTGATTCTCGCAGGATTTAATCTGGTTCCAGCCTTCCCTTTAGATGGAGGTAGGGTACTGAGGGCGATACTCTGGATGAGCCTCAAGAATTTCCGAAGGGCTACCAGAATATCTGCTAGTATTGGGATGACATTTGCAACGATGATAATGTTTCTGGGTTTCTACATCCTTCTCTTTGGTCAGTTTATAACAGGCCTCTGGTTTATATTTATTGGCTGGTTCCTGAGTCAGGGAGCTATGTCGGGGGAAAGAGAAGTCGATATAAGAGAAGCCTTTACAGATGCCAAGGTGAAGGATCTTATGAGTAGAGAGATTCAGTCTGTTCCTCCAAATATTACTGTGGAAGAGCTGGTTTCGAACTATTTCCTTGTCTACAGATATGTGGCTTTTCCTGTTATGTGGGGAGATAGTATACTTGGAATAGTTACTCTGAATGATGTAAAAAAGATCCCCAGGGAGGAGTGGAAGAACTATACTGTAAGAGAGATAATGACCCCAATATCCTCTGACCTCACAATAACCCCTGAGGAATCTGCATTCGATGCCTTCTTAAAGATCAATAAGGGCTCGGTTGGAAGGCTACTTGTTATGGATGAAGACAGGCTGATAGGTATTATAAGTAAGACTGACCTTATCAGATTCCTCCAGATAAAATCTATGATATCAGGCTAATGTATTAACTTCTTTAATTCTTCGGTGGCTGATCTCACATCCTCTTTGGATACTACAGCGGATATAACCGCTATACCCTTTACCCCTGTTTTCATAACATCTCTAACATTGTCCCTGTTTATACCTCCTATAGCAATTACAGGAAGTGAAGAGACCTTAACTATAGCCTTTAATCCTTCTAACCCTATGACCTTTACATCTTCCTTACTTGATGTTTCAAAGACACTCTGAGCACTTATATAATCTGCTCCTTCCTTCTCTGCTAATATAGCCTCCTCCGGAGAACTCACTGAAGCCCCTATGATAAAGTTATTCCCTGCTATTCTCCTTGCTACAGAGATCGGAAGGTCGTTCATACCAAGGTGGACTCCGTCTGCCCCTACCGCCAGGGCGATATCAAGCCTATCGTTTACTATGAAAAGTCCACCGTACTTTTTCGTGATCTCTCTCAACTTTACTCCTATTTTATACAGTTCTCTTCCGGACTTTTCCTTATCTCTAAGCTGAATAACTGTAGCGCCACCTTTCAGTGCCTCCTCAGCCAGGAATATGTGACTTCTCCCCAATCCTATCTTTTCATCTGTAATTACGTAAAGACTCAAGTCCATATTCTTAATTCCCCCTCTTCCATTATATCTTCTCCCTTTATCAGTGATAACTCATCAAAGAGATGCATCCTGAAACTCCCAGGTCCATTGCTCTTCTCTTCCGCTCTCTTTGCAGAAAGCTTGAATGCTATAAGACCTGTGATGGAAGCCACTAATGGATCACCCTTAGTCCCAAGTACTGCCGATATTACAGATCCGGCTATACATCCTGACCCGGTGATATTTCTTAGCATACGACTCCCACCCCTTATAGACATAACATCTCTCCCGTTAGATACAAAGTCCTCTTCCCCTGTAGCTATAACTATACTGTTGAATCTATCGGCTAAAGACTTCACTATATCTTTTAGCCCTAAATTGGTATCTCCAACTGCATCCACACCCCTTACCATTCCAGAGTTTCCTGCCAGAGCCATAATTTCTCCGCTATTGCCTTTGATAACTGTTACCCTGTATTCTTTTAAGAGAGTATCCACAACATAATTCCTGAATGGTGTAGCTCCATACCCTACTGGATCCAGCAGGATCGGAATATTTTTACTATTGGCTGTATGCATTGCCTTCTTCATAGCTGATAGAAATTCATTCGAAGGGATCCCTATATTTATAAGAAGGGCATCTGCTATGGAGCACATATCTCCAGATTCTTCAGGGTATAACGCCATAACGGGGCTGGCTCCGATCGCCAATGTGGCATGTGCCTGCTCAGGCATAGCAACAAAATTGGTAATATGATGAACAAGAGGTCTTGCCTCTTTCATCCTTTGCCAGAGATTCTTTCCTTCCTCCAATATATTTATTATTCTATCTTCCATCTTTTCATCACCTCCAGAAAATGGTAATCTGTCTCGTCGACACTTAATGGTGTGACGGCTATGTAGTTCTTTTTTAATACCGCATCTTCCGTATCCTCTTCCTCTTCCTGCAGAGGAATTCCTCCTATCCAGAAGTATTCCCTTCCATAGGGGTCAAAGACTGTATGGACCCTGTCCCTATACCTTCTCCTTCCAAGTCTTACAAATCTCACACCTTTTATCTCCTCCAGCGGGACATTTGGGACATTGACATTTAAGAATATTCCTTTTGGTAGAGGATTATTCCTTATATAATCTACAAGCCTTCTTGTTATCTTGACAGCCCCCTCATAGAAGTGTCCTCTATCTCCATACTCCAGTGAGACCCCTATAGATGGGATGTCAGAGAATACTGCCTCTCTACAGGCACCTATCGTTCCGGAAAATCTTATATCATCACCAACATTTGGCTCATCGTTTATCCCTGAGATTACAAGATCTATACCTTTAACGAGTACATCTACCCCAAGTATAACACAGTCAGCAGGGGTGCCAGAGACCGCAAATGCCTTTTTCTCACCCAGAGAAAGATTAACCTCCTCCACTCTTATGGGTCTATCAAACGTAACCCCACCGCTTACCCCGGTAAGTCTATCCTTTGGAGCTACAACATAAACTTCATCGGTAGTAGAGAGTTCATTGATAAGCTCCTTTATACCTCTGGCATAGATCCCATCATCGTTAGTAAGGAGGAGCCTCATACAGTACCTCCAATGTTGTGGTATAGAGGACCAAAACCTCTTCCTATATTATTAGGAGCTTCTTTTATCGCCAGAGTTATATACCTCTTTGCCTTTTTAACGGCAGTGTAGATATCTTCCCCTCTTGCCAGACAGGCTGTTATGGCAGAGGAGAAGGTGCAACCTGTACCGTGAGTATTCTTTGTCGGTATCCTTTTCTCTTCAAAGGGATAAAAATCTCTGCCATCGAACAAGATATCTACAGTCATATCTCCCTCAAGATGTCCCCCTTTTATCAGTACATTTTTCGCACCCATCTCTCTAATTATCTTTGCTGATAGTTTCATATCTTCTGTATTTTTTATCTTTACTCCACTTATAGCCTCTGCCTCAGGGATATTGGGGGTTATTATAAATGCAAGGGGGATGATTAACTCCAGAAATCTCTTTTCGGCTGACTCCTTTAGAAGTCTTGCCTTACTTTTGGAGACCATAACCGGATCCACAACAATCTTTTCTACCCTGTAGAACTTCAGCCTTTCGGCAACGGTCTCTGTTATCTCCTCATTGGAGAGCATACCAGTCTTAACAGCATCCACTCCGATATCTTCCAGAACAGAATCTATCTGCAGTGCTACAATTTCTCTTGGGATATCATAGATGGCTTTTACCTCCAGGGTATTTTGGGCAGTGATAGAGGTGATAACTGACATCCCATAGACATCAAAAGCCTGAAAAGTCTTTAGATCCGCCTGGATACCCGCACCTCCGCTGGAATCCGAACCGGCAATAGTTAGAGCCTTTCCTTTATAGTTCAATCCAATCACTCCCTTCGCTAGTATTATCTAGTTCAGGTTCAACGGGTTGGAATCTTCAAAGATTCCTCTCAGCCTACTCGCAGGACATACCCTGCTTTCAGCACCCCGGTGATCCTTATCCTAGGACCAGTATCTTACTGTTAAGTATTATAGGGTCTATTTGATGTTAAGTCAACCGCTGTTAAGTTTATTACCATCTTGCCGATATTATATTTTATAGGTATAATATGAGATATCATTTTAAATTTAAACGGGGTTAATCTGTGGAGAGTTTAATAGTAAAAGGAACATTAGGGATTACAGTTGCCAGTATTAATGGATTGTACGAGTTTTTATATAACCTTTTTAATTATGACGTTTTTATAAGCCTTATAAGTTTTATGTATTACCCCCCCCCGTTTTATTTATCACCCTTTCTTTATCTTATTCCGATAGAAAATAAATCTAAATATTTTAAGGAGGTTTGATTCCTTATGGCAATAGAGAGTACTTCTGAAAAGGTGGCATCCGGGAAGAGACTTGCTCAGCCGAGGACTGGCGAAGGTGCCGGTCTTCAAAAGGATAGAGAGACCGCTAAAAAGTTAGCTCAGGAGAGAGCCAGGGCAAGGACACTGGCAAAACAACAGCAACTATCTGAGAGGATAGCAGCTGCATCCGAACAGCTGGCTAGCAGTATAGAGGAGGCAAGTAGTGCAGCCGAAGAGTTAAACAGGTCTATGGAGCAGATAGCAGCTGGTGCAGAACAGGCTAGTGGGGCAGCTGAGGAGTCCAGATCTGCAATAGCTCAGATAGAAAAGAGTTCGCAGGTTAACGCGGAAGTAGTAGGAGACCTTCTAAATAAAATCAATAATCTTCAGACCCTGGTGGGAGAAACAACTACCCTTATAGAGGAGATCATCAGAGGAATAAATAGTACCGCTGAAGCAACATTAGAAACGGGTAAACTGATAGAAGAGCTGGAGAAAAGGGCAGAAGAGGTCGGGAATATAGTTCAAGCGGTAGTAAGGATTGCAGATCAGACAAATCTGCTTGCCCTTAATGCTGCTATTGAGGCTGCAAGAGCCGGGGAACATGGTAGAGGTTTTGCAGTAGTAGCGGATGAGGTGAGAAATCTGGCGGAGATTTCTGAGAGAAGTGCTCGGGAGATAAAGGATGTAGTCGCAGATATACAGAGCGCAGTCAGGGATGTTGTCTCCCAAACCAATGAGATTGTAAGGTCTGCAAGAGAAGAGGCAGAAAAGGGAAGGGTGGTGAGTGAGGGGCTAGCCAGGATAAACAATGTAATGGCAGAGTTTCAGAGGGCAAGTGCTGAGGTAGATAAGGTCTCACGAGAGATTGCAGGTATGTCAGTAGAGTTCCTTAAGGGTGCAGAGACTGTAGCTAATCAGGCAGATCAATTGGCTTCTGCAGCTGAAGAGGGAAGAAAAGCTGTGGAACAGCAAGTAAAGGCTTTATCAGAGATATCTACTGCAGCTCAGGAGTTAGCTCAGACAGCAGAAGAGCTAAAAAATTCAACTGATGTAAAGAAATCTAGCGAAGAACTGGCTGCAATGGCTGAGGAGTTGTCTGCCAATGTAGAGGAGGCATCCGCTGCTTCTGAAGAGATAGCCAGTGCTTTAGACCAGATTAGAAGGTCTGCAGAAATCCAGGCTAAGGAGTCTGCGCTTGGAGTGGAAAGAGCGGAGAAGATCTCTGCATCTGCAAAACAGATTCAGGGACGTGCAGAAGGTCAATTAAAACAGGCGGAAGAGGTTCAGGCTATGCTCAGTGAAAATAATAAACGAATCGCTGAACTGATAGACAATCTGCAGAAATCGGCAAGTACCAATACCAAAGCGGTTGAGCAGATAAGACTTTTAAGCGAAAAGACCAGAAGGATAGAGAAGACGGTAGAGACTATAACCAATGTCACTATACAGACAAATATGCTCGCTGTAAGTGGTTCTATAGAAGCAGCCAGAGCAGGAGAGTATGGAAGAGGATTTTCTGTGGTCGCAGGAGATATAAGAAATCTGGCTAACGAGTCTGCTGAAAATGCAGATAGAATTAAAGACCTTGTCAGAGAACTTCAATATCAGATCGAGAGGAGTATGCAGAATCTGGAGACATCTGCTAGAGATGTACTATCTCAGGCTGAAAGGGCAAAGTCTGCTGTGGAGAACCTGGGTAGAATAGATGAAGATGTAAAAGTCGTAGTAAGCTCTTTGAATACAGTACTTGACAATGCTACCCAGTCTCTTTCTGCAATTGAACAGGCGTCTAAAGGTGTAGAACAGATAAGTTCTGCTGCAGAAGAGGCGGAAAAGGCTATAACTCAGGCTGCATCTGCCGCTGAAGAACAGGCTAAGGGCTTACAGGAGATTTCTCAGGCTATAGAAGAGATTGCTTCTCTTGCCGATGAACTCCAGAGTTTGTAAGGAGCTGATAAAATATGAATACTGCTGAGACTCAGGGCATAAAAACGTATGACCAGTTTGTCCTGTTCAGAATAGGGAACGAGTTATTTAGTTCCAGGATAGAGAGGGTGAAGGAAATAATCAGATACCCCACTGTAACTTCTATCCCTAGAGCCCCAAAGTTTCTTAGTGGAATAGCAAACCTCCGAGGGAGCATATTACCGATTATAGATACCAGAGTAATGCTGGGGATAGAGAGAGAAGACATTACAGAGTCTACCAGAGTACTGGTCATAGATACGGGAGATCATCAGACAGGGCTTATTGTAGATGGGGTAAATGGAGTCTTTAGTCTTGAAGATGCTGTTATAGAGCCTCCACCTCCAACGATAGAGTTAGAGGTCGATGTTAAGTATGTAAAAAATATCATTAAGAGGAAGGACTTGGATAAACTTATTATGGAACTTGACCTAGATCTAATTACATCTTTTGAGTCATCGGATAAGTCAGAAAAGAGTTACAGAAAGTCATTGATATCCTCTAGAGAAGGTACTATCGAAGAATCCTCTAGAGAATCCATCAATGAGATTCAGCTCGTTACTTTTATCATAGGAGAAGAGGAATATGGATTTCCCATCGAGTCAGTTAAAGAAGTATTGAGGGTTGGGTATCTGACCGAGGTTCCTAACACCCCCTCGTATGTATTGGGAGTCCTGTCCGTCAGAAATACCCTTTTACCAGTAATAGATCTGAGGAAATTATTTGACCTGCCATCTTTAGGAGAAGATATCAGAGAGAATTTAGAGAGGCTCAGAAGGGAGCACGAATTACAGGTTAGAGATATTGTCAATTCTCTGACTTTAGGGGCAGATATTACCAGATATTCTTTTGAAGAATGTGCTCTAAGAAGGTGGCTGGAGGAATTTAAGACATCCAGCGAAGACCTGGCAAGGTCTATCCAATCTGCCAGATATGACCATCAAGAACTCCATAGAAAGATGGAAGAGGCTGGAAGATTAAAAGATGCTCCCTCTGAAGAGATAGATGCCTTCAGTAAAGAGTTAAATCATTTTCTGGAGAGACTTAATATAGATATAGAAGAGATAGGAAGTTCTATAGAGACAGCGGTAAAAGAGGATCAAAAAATTCTGGTGGTTCAATTTAAAGACCTTTCTGTTGGATTTCTGGTAGATAGGATGCAGCAGGTTATAAGGGTTCAGGATAAAGCCATAGAATCTCCTCCAGCTATCCTCTCTACCGATAAGACAAAAAATTTGAAGGGGATAGTCAAGCTGGATGAAGGTAAGAGACTTATACTGGTCCTGAACGAAGAAAAGCTTATAGATGTAGGAGAGATCGAGGAAATAAGAGAAAAAACAGCTTCATCAACAGGTATGGAGTATGTAGAAGAGACTTCTACAGAGGAGATACAGCTGATAACTTTCAATGTTGGTAGAGAAGAGTTTGGTATAACCATAGACCATGTGAGAGAGATAAATAGACTCGATAAGATTACGTCTATACCCAGAGCTCCTGCGTTTATAAAGGGTGTGATGAATCTTAGGGGCAATGTCATACCAATCATTGACCTTAGGGAAAGATTTGGATTAGAAGAGGCCACATCTAGCGAAGTCAGGAGGGTTATCATAGTAGAGATAAGTGAAAAACTCACCGGACTTCTTGTTGATTCTGTCTCTGAGGTCCTCAGGCTCTCCAAAAGAGATGTTGAGTCGCCTCCAGGGATAATAGAGACAGATGTAGAGATGAAATTTATAAGCGGTATAGGAAAGGCAGATGGTGGAAAGAGGATTATTTTAATTATAGATGCAGATAAGATATTGAGTAGTGAAGAGAAAGAGGCACTAAAACGTACCGAAGAGGAGAATACAGGTGATGTAGATGAATAAAAGAAAGATAAGGGTTCTGATAGCAGATGATTCAGCACTTATGAGAAAAGCTCTAAGAGAGATCCTCTCTTCCGACCCAGAGATAGAAGTAGTTGATACTGCCAGGGATGGGGAAGATGCAGTAAAGAAGGCATTGGAACTTGAACCAGATGTTATCACTATGGATATAAATATGCCTGGGATGGATGGGCTTACTGCACTCCAGTATATAGTAGAAAAGGAGATATGCCCGGTGATTATGGTGAGCTCCCTTACCCAGGAAGGAGCTCTCATTACATTTGAGGCGTTAGAATTGGGCGCATTTGATTATGTGGCAAAGCCTGGAGGAACCATATCATTAAACATCAAAAAGATATCCGAGGAGTTGATAGAAAAGGTAAAGATAGCAGGTAGAGAAGGGGTGCTGAGCAAGATAAAGAAGAGACTGAGAAAGCCGGTAGAATATAGAAAAGATATAGTAAAGGCTGAAAAGCAGTTTATTCCTGCTGGAGAAGTTAAAAAGGCAGTAGCAATAGGTATATCTACCGGAGGTCCGAAGACTCTAATGGAGATTATCCCGGAATTACCTGCAGATCTGGATGCAGCTGTATTTATCGTTCAGCATATGCCCCCAAATTTTACTGCCTCTTTTGCTAGGAGACTAGACCAGTACTCGCAGATTCCGATAAAAGAGGCAGAAGCTGGAGATATAGTTAATAATAGCAGTGGCTATCTGGGGAAGGGTGGTTATCATCTTCTCTTGAGACAGAGTAACAATAACATAATGATAAGACTTTCGACTAAACCGGAGATGCTATTCGTCCCTTCGGTAAATGTAATGATGGAAGCTGTCCTGGAAGTTTTTGGGAAGAATACAGTCGGTGTCCTTTTAACAGGTATGGGTGATGATGGTGCAGATGCAATGGTAAAGATAAGGAAGGCAGGGGGAATAACTATAGCAGAGAGTGAGGAAACTGCTATAGTCTTTGGGATGCCTAGAGAAGCTATTGAAAGGGGTGGGGCAGATATAGTTGTGCCAAGTTATAGAGTGGCTGAAGAGATTGTAAAAGCGGTTAGATCTCTTTGAGAAACAAGGAGGAGAAAGGATGAGTCTGCTAAAGGAGTTCATAGAGAAGTTAGAGAGTGAGGAAGAGGATGTAAGACTTATCACTGTAGAAGACATAGTCGATAATAATATGGTAGAGATGGTTCCTTATCTCATACGTAGATTAACCAAAGAGGACTCCATCATAGTGAAAGAGACCATCGTTTATGCCCTTAAAAATCTGGACTGTTCTGGTGCCTATAATCAATTATTCTATCTGTTTAAGTCTCCAGATGCCTATCTGAGAAACTGTGCCATTGGTATATTTGCAAGTTCTGGAGACAGGGCGGTAGATTTTCTCAGCTCCAGATTTGATGGTGAAGACAAAGAAGTCAAGAAATTGATCCTTGATACCCTGTTTGAGATAGGTTCGAAGAATGCCACTCTCATTATAAGGCGAGGGCTCAGGGATGATGCTATAAATGTAAGGATAACAGCAGTAGAATATTTGGGAAGAATAAAGGACCTCGACAGTATCCCTGATCTCCTGGCAATACTTGAATCTTCAGAACATCCTATGCTGATTGTTTCAGTAATTGAAGCCCTTCTTGAGATCGATGACAGAAAAGCTCTTGAAAAAGCATTGAACATATTAATTCCTGATGAGGATATAAGTAATTTAGAACCTATCTATATCCCGGGGGTATTGAAGATTTTAGGCAGACTGGGGAGGATTAATTCTATACTCAAGTTGATCGAAGGAATAGATATAGAGACTTACGCAGAGGAGATAATCTCTATGATTGAAGAGCTGGATGAGAAATCCCTAGCAGAACTCTTTGCTTATCCCAAGGTACAGAGTATTATGATAGAGATGGTGAAGAATAAGAATATAGATAGTCCGATTCGATACAAGGCAGGTGAGTATATAAGTAAAATGAGCAATATTCCCTCTGAGACCCTATTAGATATAGGTACATCTTTGCTTATAGAAGAAGATAGTCTTAAGGTGGTGGGTATAAACCTTATAAGCTCATCTAAATCAAGAGAGGCAAAAAAGATACTCCTTGAGCTCCTTGAGTATACTGATGATGAGACGATAAGAAGACTCTGCCTGGATACATTGAACTCACTCGAATAAGACTATGCTTATGATTAATCTGGATTCTAGCGGATTAAAGATCACACTGGAGGAATATGAGAGAATCACAGAACTTATATACAAGAGGACTGGAATCAGGTTCGAGCCGAATAAGATGTACTTTGTGGCAAAGAGGATAGAGAAACGTGTCGAGGCATTAAATATGTCATCGGTGAAAGAGTATATAAGATATCTCTATTTTATAGATAAAGACGGGACTGAATTTCAGAACCTGGTAGAGCTACTGACGATAAATGAGACGTATTTCTTCAGGGACTTTCCCCAGTTGAAGACATTTGCTGAATACTGTCTTCCAGAGGTGGCAGAGAGAAAGGCTAAGGCGGGGGATAGGTCTATAACACTGTGGTCAGTGGGATGTTCCACTGGTGAAGAACCATATACCCTGGCTATAATTATCAGAGAGATGCTCGATAATTTAGACAGCTGGAGTATCAACATCCTTGCTGTGGATATAGATACAGATGCGCTTGAAAAGGCAAAGACAGGTATATATGACGAGAGGAGTGTAAAATATGTTCCGTTGGAGTATATCGAGAAATATTTCAAGATTTTAAATGATGGGAGGTATAAAATTTCTGAGGAGATAAAGTCTATGGTATCCTTTTCTTATCTGAATATTGGAGACCGTCTGGCTTTAAGAAGATACAGGGGATTCGACTTTATATTCTGCAGAAATGTATTTATATACTTTGATGATATCTCTCGAAAACAGGTTGTTGACCACTTCTATATAGCTTTAAACCGTGGTGGATATATCTTTCTAGGCTCAAGTGAATCTCTAAACAGGATTACCAATGCATTTAAACTGAAAAGGATGGGAGGTAATCTGGTCTATGTCAAAGAGTAGAGAAAGGATATTGATAGCAGATGATTCACCTATTGTCAGGAGCTTCCATTCGAATATTTTAAAGTCCGCAGGTTTCAGGGTCGATACTGCTATAGATGGTTCGGAGGCATTAGAGAAGGTTCTATCTAACGATTATAGTCTGATCCTCTGTGATATAAATATGCCCAATATGGACGGTATAACTTTTCTCAAGAGGTATAGAGAAGAGGGTAAGGAGACACCTGTAATAGTTATAACCACACAGGAAGAAGCCATCCATAAAAAGAGATGCTACGATGCTGGGGCAAATTTATACCTGGTAAAACCTATAAAACCTTCTTCTCTGGTCTTACATATAAAGATACTCCTTGGAAGGGGTGATACAGGTGGAACTGAAGCGAGATGGGGATAGACTTACAATAGTATTACCAGAAGAGGCCACTATATTCAATGTAGAAGAAGACTTCCTGAAGATAAACGATGAGCTTGTTATAAACAGTATCAAGTCCGTGACCATAGATACAGGTTTACTGAGAGAGATCGATACTGCATACTTACAGCTTGTTCTTTCCATTATGAATACCATACTTCGATCTGACCACAGGGTAGAGGTCAATGCAAATAGCACATTTGCTAGCGCCCTGGATCTGTACGGTATAACCCTGGAGGGGGTGAGTAGGAATGGGTAAGTCTATTCTTATAGTAGATGATGCCGCTTCAATGAGAGGTCTGGTTGCTATGACATTAAGAAATGCCGGATATGAGGTGATAGAGGCATCTGATGGTAGAGACGCTTTAAATAAGTTAAACTCCTGCCGGGTAAATCTTATAGTTACAGATCTGAATATGCCCAATATGGATGGAATAACTTTTATAAAGGCGGTCAAGAGTATGCCAATGTATAAACTTATACCAATTATTATGCTCACTACAGAGAGTCAGGAGGAGAAGAAACTTGAAGGACAGAAGGCAGGGGCAAAGGCTTGGATTGTAAAACCTTTTAAGCCTGATACCCTTGTAAATGTAGTTAAAAAAATTATCGGTTAACCTGAAGGAGTAAGGTTATATGAATATAGACATCGAATTCTATAGAAGACAGTTTTACCAGGAAGCCCGAGATATATTGGAAACTCTTAACGAGAATGTCCTGCAGTTAGAGGTGAGGCCAGAAGATAGAGAACTTATAAACTCTATCTTCAGAGGTATCCATACGATCAAAGGAAGTGCCGGTAGCTTTGACCTTGATGATATCTCCTCTTTTGCCCATTACTTTGAGAGTCTTTTGAGTCTTTTAAGGGATGGAGTCATAGATGTTAATCCAGACTTGATAGACCTGATTCTGGCAGGAATAGACCATCTGTTTGAACTGATCAATAGTTATGAAAAGGGAACCCCTGTACAGGTAGATAATGCACTTGTAGAGAAATTTAATGCCATTATTACAGGCGCAAAAAGGACTGAAACCAGAGTAAAGGAGACCAGAAAACAGACGAAGATGGAGTCAGAAGAGACAGTTCCGGAAGAGATAGAGGAGGTTCTCAGAGAGAATGCTCAGAAGGGCTTAAATATCTATAAGATAACTTTGAACTATGATTCAGAGACCTTCAGAAATGGATATGATCCTCTTGTCCTGCTCAAAAATATAAGTGATTCCAGCAGTTTTTATAAGGCATATGTCAATTGGCGAGATATTCCCAGTATAAGCGACTTTAATCCGTACGAACTCTATCTATCCCCTACTGTTTATATAGCTACCGAACTCTCAAAGGATGATATAATAGACCTGGCTTTTGATAGATCTCTCATTGAAGTAAAGGATATCTCCTTTTCTGTAGAAGCTCCCGAATTGATAGAGGACGAAACACAGAAAGAGTTATTGAGAGAATTTCTTAATCAGCTTCCGGATTTTATATCTGCACTGGAGGCATCTGCCCTTGAGTATGAATCCACAGGTTCTCCCTCAGCCCTCAATAATATCTTTAGGATAATTCATACGATTAAAGGAGACTCCTCTTACCTTGGTATTGAAGAACTATCCAGATTTGCTCATACGTTTGAGAGTTTTCTTGAGAAATTGCGATCAGGAGAATTTCAGCCGGATCCTGAATATACAGATGTCATACTCAGAGCTGTAGATGATATAAAGGATATGACCTCTCGTGTTGCATCAGGTGAGGAATTGTCCTTACCTGATTCCTACAGACATCTCCAGAAATATCTCTCAGGTATGGGTAAAGTCTCCCTCCCGAAGATAGACCTCTCCGAAGAGGAATGGGAGGTCTTTATCTTTGAACTTCAGGAATATACAGAGGTTATTTCTTCCTGTCTGGATTCACCTTTAGATAGAGAAAAACTTAAAGTAATAGGTAGAATGATAACAGGGCTGGCTAAACTGTTTAAATACTTTAATATCGACCTAGCCAGAGAACAGATCAATAAAGCATTAAATTTGATAGAGATAGAAGACTTTGATACACTACCGGAGATAGCTGGTAAAATTGTAGAGATCACAAGAGATATAGTTGAAAATCCGGACAGATATAGGGCTGGTAAGTCGGTAATAACTACTGAAGAAGAAACAAAGCAGGTACCTCAGGCACCTTCTGTAGCAGAGGAGATACAGACCCAGCTTATGGAGACTAAAGGGGAGGTAAAGCCATCGGAATCCAGGGAACAACCTAGAGAGCAGGTAGGGGTCCTTCGTGTTGAAGAGAGAAAGGTTGACCAGCTCTCTAACCTTGTTGGGGAACTTTTAGTAGCCAGAAATACCTATGAGTATCTTCTCTCTGAACTGGCGGTCAATAGTTCGGTGACACAGTCTCTCTTGAAGATGTTTAAAGATAACTACTATCTGATCTCTCGTCTTACTCAGGAAATGAATCAGCAGGTAGCCTCACTGAGGATGGTTCCCTTGAGAGGGGTGTTCTCCAGGTTTAATCGTGTAGTCAGAGATATCTCAAGGAGGGAGAATAAGAAGATAAGATTAGTAACAGATGGAGAAGATATAGAGGTCGATAAAAAGATCGCCGATATCCTTTCAGAGCCGTTAATACATCTGGTAAGAAATGCCTGTGACCATGGTATAGAGAGTCCTCAGGAAAGAATTGAAAAGGGTAAGCCAGAGGAAGGTACAGTAATTCTCAGGGCTTTTCAGGAGGGAACAAACATAATAATAAAGGTGATCGATGATGGTAAGGGTATAGATAGAAGACGCATATATGAAAAGGCTATATCTTTAGGATTAGATGTCCCGCAATCCATAGAAGATCCCGGTATATTTAATCTGATATTCCTGCCAGGATTCTCCACTAAGGAGGTGGTAACCGATATATCCGGGAGAGGGGTAGGGATGGATGTCGTCAGAAATGCAGTAACTGCACTTGGAGGAAAGATAGATATAAATTCCAGGGAAGGAGAAGGGACAGAGATAACTCTGACGATCCCCACCTCTATAGGTATAACCCTTGCATTAATGGTTGAAGCTAATGGTGAAGTATATGCTATTCCTATGGATTATATAGTAGAGACTGTAAAAGTACCTGTAGATGTGCTTAAAAAACTATATGACAGAATAGGTTTCTACTATAGAGGGGAGATTTTACCGGTAGAGAGACTGGATGTACTTTTGAGTGGAGAGACAAAAGAGTATAAAAGTGTAAAGGAGTTTATATCCCCGGAGATAGAGGAAGTCCCCTTAGTTGTGATAAAGGTAGCCCAGGGTAAATACGGGATTGCGGTTGATAGACTTTTGAGAAATATGGAGATAACGATAAAGCCTATGCCTGACTCATTTTCTGGCATAGACATATTCAGTGGTGTGAGTATATCAGGAGATGGAAGGGTAATTCTTGTATTAAATCCCGAGAGGCTGGTTTAGAGGAGCTTGTGATGTATAAAACTATCTTACTTGGTGTTATAGTAGGTCTTATTATCTTCTGGGTGGGTTATATCTTCGGGAGAAAACGTACTCCTAGATTAGAAGTGAATGATGATGCCAGATATAGAGAGTTAAACAGCCATTTGGAGAAAACCCTAGAGGATGTGATAGCTCTAAAGAGGGAGATGTTGAAGATAGAAAGAATCATTCCTGTAATGAGGGAACAGCTCTTAAGAATATCCTCCAGGATAGAAGAGTCTTCTGTATATGCGGTAGATAAATTTTCGACGCTAGTAAAAGACATAAAGGAGAATGCTGATAGGTCACTGGAGAAGAATACCCAGACGAAGAAGAAGGTTATATTTGATCTCTGTAAGACTATATACAGTACCTTTGAGGAAAAAGGGATTGACATACCTCAGGCATATATATGTGAAGACTTTGATAGTTGTCAAAAGACAGGTATGTGTATAGATACAGAGAGGTTTTCACATGTCGAAAACACCCTGGAGGCAATAATCTCCCATACAGAGAAAGAAATTAGCTCGTCTATGCATACTCAAAGGGCATCACTTCTTGAAAAGGCTGATCTTCTGATAAAGGATATTGTTGAAGATATCAAAGGGATAAAGAAACTCTCTGAGGACATTAAATATATAGCAGATACAACGAATCTTCTTGCATTAAATGCTACCATTGAATCTGCAAGGGCTGGAGAGGCTGGTAGAGGGTTTAGGGTGGTGGCAGAAGAGGTCAGAAAGCTAGCCAGTCGCTCCAATGAAACTGCTAAAATGGTGAAAGACTTACTGAATACAATAACAGGTTCCTTGGATGAAATTCATAATACACTTTTAGGTTCTCTTACTGAAGGGATTAACACATTTGAAAATCTGAGTAGAACGAATGTAAGTGTGGCAAAAGATGTTGCTATGGGATTACTACTGTCTCTTCAATCCGCTTATAATTCGTTTGATTCCTTTATAGGTGACACATCTGGGATAAGAGAGACGATCAACTCTATAATATTTTCGCTTCAGTTTGAGGACATAACAAAGCAGATGTCAACTCATATAGTAGAGATACTTGACGAGATAGAAAGATCTCTAAAGGATATAGAATCATTAAGGGATATGAGAGAAGACCTGTTAAACCTAGGTATAAATCAGGAGCTGATAGAGAGATTGGAT
>Ga0078972_1005675_pt1 | contig 31233 bp, 25 predicted proteins | sample YelNatPaOPGAMG01_FD_67568 | JGI IMG/M metagenome (GOLD analysis project Ga0078972, IMG submission 67568) | Hot spring thermophilic microbial communities from Obsidian Pool, Yellowstone National Park, USA - OP-RAMG-01 (SPADES assembly) (version 2) | ecosystem: Environmental > Aquatic > Thermal...
GTTTGGACCCATCTCCTTTCAAGAGGGCCAAGACATTGCCCCTCCCTTTTTCGGGCTCGTAGACCTCGCAAGAAATCGACTCGCGATTGAAAAGGTTTTCAAAAAACTTCGCTCCTTCGATTTCGTTCCCGGGAGGATTGACCGTATCGATCCGGATGTAGTGTTGAAGGTGTTCGGTTGCTTCTTTCAAGTATGCGTCCCAGTTCATGAGAGGTCCTCCTTGTCACGATAAAGCTTCTTTGCGGCGGATCAGTCTTCGCCAAAAACGGAAACGATCTTGAAACGGTTCACATCGACCAGACCTTTGTCTGTGATCTTTAGTTCGGGAATGACAGGCAGAGAGAGAAACGAAAGAACCATGAACGGATCGTCGAGTCGCGATCCAAGTTCCTTTGCCGCGCGGTTAAGACGGCTCAAATGTTCATCCATTTCCGAAACAGAAAGCTCGGCCATGAGGCCTGCAACAGGAAGCTCAACGGCGGATCGAATCTCCTCTTCGGAGACGACGACAAGGCCCCCGCCCATCCTTTCGATGGCCTTGATCGCAACCCAGATCTCCTCATCACTCGTTCCAACGACGACAAGGTTATGGGAATCATGGGCTACCGATGAGCCGATCGCTCCTCTCTTCAGTCCGAAGCCTTGGACAAAGCCGATGCCGACATTTCCGGTTCCCTTATGTCGTTCGATCACGACAATCTTCAGGATGTCCTCTTTGACATGGGGTAGAGCGATACCCTCCTTGAGAACGACTTGTTTCAAGGCCTTTTGGGTGAGGATCTGTCCTGGGATCACTTGAATCACCTTGGCGAAGGGCACCGAGCTTCGAAGGATGAGATTCTTCTTCGAAAGTTCTCCGATTCGAATCGTACGGCGTGCTTTTGAATATCCTTTGGCCCCGAGAGGGTTGTTCGTCCATCCTTCGCACGGTTCGTGAAGCAAGCGGCCTTCTTTTGCTACGAGGACTCCGTCTTTGAAGACCTTGTCCACCTGCAACGACGACAGATGATCGAAAGTCACCAAATCGGCTCTGTAGCCCGGAGCAATCGCTCCCAGACCCTCGAGCTTGAAATATTCGGCCGCGTTAAGGGTCGCCATTTGGATGGCCGAGAGGGGGCTTAGTCCCGCTTCGATCGCCTTTCTCACCAAGAAATCGATGTGGCCCTCTTCGATGAGTTCACGGGGGTGCCGATCATCGGTGACGAAAAGAAATCGCCTCGAATTCTCCGGGGTGACCAAAGGGAGAAGGTCTTTTAAGTTTCTCGCGGTTGTCCCTTCGCGGATCATGATCCACATGCCAGAAGCAAGCTTTTCCCGTGCTTCCTTGAGGGTGGTGCATTCGTGATCCGAGCGGATGCCTGCCGAGATATAGGCGTAGAGCCCTTTTCCCGAAAGGAGAGGGGCATGGCCATCGATCCGTTTTCCTTTGGCGGCTTCGATCTTCTTCAAGACCTTGGAATCGGCGCCGATCACGCCGGGGAAATTCATCATCTCGGCCAACCCGAGTGCCCAGGGTTCCTTCAAAAGGGTTTTCAGGTCTCTGGCCCCGAGGGAGGCGCCCGAGGTTTCGAGACCCGTGGCAGGCACGCAAGAGGGGATCATGAGAAAGACGTTCAGAGGAAGGCCCGCTGCCGATTCGGCCATCAGGCGGATTCCATCCCTTCCGAGGACATTGGCGATCTCGTGGGGATCGATCACCACGGTGGTGGTGCCCCTCACGACCACCGAGCGCGCAAAGTGAGGCAGGGTAACGAGACTCGATTCGACGTGAACATGGCCATCGATCAGTCCTGGACTGAGAAAGGCCCCTTCGAGATCGATCACCTCGCGGGCAGAATAATCTCCAAACCCCACAATGAGGCCCTGCCAGATGGCCACATCCTTTCTTTCAATCTGGCAGGAGAAGACGTCGATGACCCGACCGTTTCGCAACAAGAGGTCCGCTTTTCCTCGTCCCGAGGCCACGCGGATTCTTTGGGTGAGATCATCCATGAGATTTTGCCTCCTTCAAACCTACATATCACCTAAATTCAATTCCTTTTCAACAGAGCTTGGGCGTCATTTGAATCTTCTCAAAATAGAAACGATAAACATCTCCCTTTCCTGCCTTGGCCGTCTTTGAATAGCCCCCTCACCTCAATCCTCCCCAAGGGGAGAGGAAGATTTATTTTCCCTCGGGTTGCCCAAGTTAATATGAGCATACTCATAACAAGGGATTCCCCCAAAGGGTCGAAGAGGCGAGGATGGGCACAGATCGGTTTGACAGTCCGTTTCCGCTGTGGGATATTGAAAGGGTTGAGTATCGAAGGAGGAGGGATGAGGAGTATGGTGGGTCGGCTATCCATGAGAAGTGAACGTCTCTATGTCCTTTCGGTTGTCGGTTTGGATCAGGTGGGGCTCGTTGCAAAGATCACGGGATTTCTCTTTAAAAAAGGGTTTAACATCGTCGACATCGAGCAATCGGTCATTCACTCTCAGTTCACCATGGTGTTGCTTGTGGAGCCGGTAGGGGTTTCTGCTCCAAAGAAGGAACTTGAGAAAGACCTTCAGAGCCTCGGCCGTGAATTGGGGATGACCATGACGTTTAAGCCCTTGCGAGAATACAAAGGACTCAGATGGGCTGAGGAAAAGCAGACCTACCTTCTCACGATCTTGGGATCGGATAAACCCGGCGTGGTGGCCGCGATCTCTTCGATCCTTTCAAGGCACGGCTGCAACATCGATCGGATCAAGATGATCGCGCGAGGGGAACTTTTGGCTATGGAGATGACCCTCGATCTTCGGGGGGCTGATCTGTCGAGGCTGAGGATGGACCTTCGAGACGCATCGAAACGGGTGGGCATGGATCTCGTGATGCAGCCCGAGGCCATTTTCAAGAAGAGGAAGAAAGTAATCGTATTCGACATGGATTCCACGATTGTCGACGGAGAGGTGATCGATGAGATGGCCAAGGTCGCCGGAGCCAAAGAGGCCGTGGCCCATGTGACAGAGCGAGCCATGAGGGGAGAGATCGATTTCGAGGAATCCTTGCGGGCGAGAGTTGCGCACTTGAAGGGATTGAGGCTTAGGGATTTGCGGGCCATCGCTGAAAGCATCCGATTGACGACGGGAGGGGAAGAATTGATCGAAGCGTTGCGGGAGATGGGATTTAAGATTGCCCTCATCAGCGGCGGTTTCAGTTACTTCACAGAGCACTTGAAGAGGCGGCTGGGCTTCGATTACGCCTTTGGAAACGCGCTCGAAATTCGAAACGGAAGGGTGACGGGAAGAATCAAGGGGAAGGTGATCGATGCAAAGAGAAAGGCGGAAATCATGGATGAGATCTGCCGTCGCGAAGGAATCTCTCGGGAAGAGGTTGTTGCAGTGGGAGACGGATCGAATGACCGCATCATGGTGGCCAACGCCGGCCTTGGGATCGCTTTTAACGCAAAGGAGATTCTGAAGAGGGTAGCGGACGGGGTGATCACGAAAGACCATATGAAGGGCATCCTTTACTGCTTGGGGATTTCAGACCGAGATTTAAAAGCTTCTGCAGGAAGGCAGCGATAAGGGCTCTGAGGTGTACTTGACGAAGCTTCCGTTTTGTGTCATGGTAGCGTTAGGGAAAAGGGGGCCTGAGAGGAATGGCAGAAGAGAGAGGGTTTGCCACGAAGGATGATTTAAAGGCGTTCAAGGAAGAGATCCTTCACCAGTTTCACATCCTCCATGAAGACCTCGTAAGCAAGGTGAAACTTGTCGGAGAAGGGGTCGTCACGGTTAACGACAAACTTGAGAGATACCGGGAGGAGCTGAAAAGCGATGCCGAAGAGAAATTCCAGATCCTTTCTCTCGGCATCAAGGGTGTATCCGAGCGACTGGACAAGACCAAAGACGAATTAAGAAGCGAGATCCAGGGAGTACGGCAAGAATTAAAGACCGATATCCAAGAGGTCCGCCAGGAATTAAAGGATGAGATCCAAGGGGTTCGGGAGGAGTTAAAGACCGAGATCCAAGAGGTCCGCGAGGAATTAAAGGGTGAGATTCAAGGGGTTCGGGAAGAGCTCGGGCGTGAAATCCAGGAGGTCCGGGGCGAGATCCAAGAGGTCCGTCAAGAATTAAAGGATGAGATCCAAGGGGTTCGGGAAGAGCTCGGGCGTGAAATCCAGGAGGTCCGGGGTGAGATCCAAGAGGTCCGCCAGGAATTAAAGACCGAAATTCAGGGGGTACGCCAGGAGTTAGGAGCAGAGATCAAGGCCGTTCATGAAAAGTTGGACATGACTGCCGTTGAGTTGAAGGCTGAGAACCAAACCACGCGACAGGAGATCTTGGCAGCAGTGAAATTCTCTTACGCGGAACTGGATAGACGACTCACAACCCTCGAAAAGGAGTTCCTTGAACTTCGAAGAAGGGTCGAAAAGATCGAGAACCGATCCGTCTCCTGATCGTTTCTTTCCCTAAGGAGAAGCCTCAATCCGTAACGAGAAGATTGAAAGATTCGTACCATTCGGCGCCCGCCTTTCCAATTCAAGAAATGGTATCCTCTTGTTGTAAAATCCCCGCAAAAAGGATGCCGCTGAGGGCACTAAAGAGGCCTTTTAACAGCACCTTAAGAAGGCGAAATACCCACCACCTGGCCGAACTCTCTGAAGCTCCTCTTTATGAAGCTAAGATAACCGCCCAGATGTCAAAAAGACCCGCTTGAGAAGGCCTCCAGGGTGTCCTCACCGAAGCTCCGCAATGAAAGGCTTGGGTGTAGACATCCGATCTGAAATATTGTAGAGTTTTCATAAGGCCAAAAGACTACGAGCGGGGTGGGGCTCACGAAGGGATCTTCAGAAAAGGACCTTCGAACGGCCTTGCTTTTTCCTAAAGAAGGAGACGGCAATGCGATTTCCCTATTACAGACCGAGAAGGCTTCGGAAAACCCCTCTTCTTCGGGAGATGATCCGGGAGACACACCTACGACCCGATGACTTCCTCCTCCCTCTTTTTGTCTGTCCGGGCAAAGGGGTAAAACGGCCCATTTCTTCCATGCCGGGGCAATTTCAACTTTCTATCGATCTCTTAATTGAAGAGGTGAAAGAGGCTCAAGCCCTGGGAATCTTGGGAGTGATCCTCTTCGGCATCCCAGAGAAAAAGGACGAGGTGGCCTCCGAGGCCTATGCCGAAGAGGGTATCGTTCAGAGGGCTGTTCGGGAGATCAAAAAGAAGGTGGAAAATGTTCTGGTCGTGACCGATGTTTGCCTCTGCGAATATACAAGCCACGGTCATTGCGGCCTTGTCAAGGAAGGCAGGATTCTCAACGATGAAACCCTTCCTCTCCTCGCGCGGCAGGCCCTTTCGCATGCAAAGGCAGGAGCTGACATCGTGGCGCCGTCGGACATGATGGATGGGAGGGTCGGAGCAATCCGAAAGGCCCTGGATGAAAACGGTCTGGAGGATGTTCCCATCATGGCCTATGCGGCGAAGTATGCTTCAAGCTTTTACGGCCCTTTTCGTGAGGCGGCTGAATCGAAGCCTCAATTCGGGGACCGCAAGTCCTATCAGATGGACCCAGCCAACGGGGACGAAGCGTTGAGGGAAGTGGCTCTCGATCTGGAAGAAGGCGCGGATATCGTCATGGTGAAGCCCGCCCTTCCCTACCTTGATATCCTCTACCGGGTGAAACAGGCCTTCAATCGGCCGGTTGCGGCATATAACGTCAGCGGCGAATTCGCTATGGTAAAGGCTGCCTCCCAGTTAGGGTGGATCGACGGAGAAGCGGTGATGATGGAGCTCTTGACAGCCATTAAGAGGGCGGGAGCCGATATCATCCTGACCTATTTCGCTAAGGAAGCAGCGAAAAAGCTCAAGACGTCGTAAAGGCAGAAGAAAGATTTCAGGCAGCGAGATGGAGGGAGAGGGATTGCCCTGAAAAGGGCCTCAAGGGTCTTAAGCCGTCGCTCCATTGCGGAACCCCGGTGAGGGCGTCCTGGAGGCCCTCTCAGGCGGGTTTTTTTGAGATCTTTACGGTTATCAAAGGCTTTTCACACCAAGAATGGATTCAACAGAGTTAGCCGAAACGGGGATTTCACTCTCTTAAGGTGCCGCTACAAGGCCTCTCTGGCGCCCTCGCCGGGGGCCTTTGCGGGGGGAGTTCTTGCAACATCAGGGTCAATAGAAGGGTTTGATCGATGGCTCATCGTTCCCAATCACCCCCTGAAGGGCTCTTTAGTGCTCCACCCGAGCTCAGGATGATCGCTTGGGAGTTAACTCGGGGGTGTAACCTCGCCTGTGTTCATTGCCGGGCCTCAGCGGAGGCAGGGCCCTATCCTGGTGAACTCTCCACAGAGGAATGTAAGCGGGTCATGGAAGAGGTTTCGACCCTTTCGAAGCCTGTCATCATCCTCACAGGAGGGGAACCCCTTCTACGGTCCGACCTCTTTGAACTTGCTCGCTATGGAAGCGGGAAAGGGTTTCGGATGGTGATGGCAACGAACGGAACCCTGATCACCGAGGAGACGGCAAGAGAGATCAAAGCTTCCGGGATTCAGCGGATCAGCGTCAGCCTCGATGGCTATAGCTCCGAGACCCATGACGCCTTCAGAAAGGTGGAAGGCGCTTTCGAAGGGGCTTTGAAAGGGATTGAGATAGTGAAAAGGGAAGGGATTCCGTTTCAAATCAACACCACGATCACAAAGGTGAACCTTCACCTCATCGAAGGGATCCTTCAGCTTGCAGTCAAACTTGGTGCTGTGGCCCTCCATATCTTTCTCCTGGTCCCCACGGGTAGGGGCAAAGAGCTTCAGGATCAGGAGATCTCCCCTTTTGACTATGAAAAGACCCTGGAATGGTTCTACGAGCAACGGGACAAGGTGCCCCTTCAGCTTAAAGCCACCTGCGCTCCCCACTACTATCGCATCCTTCGCCAACGGGCCAAGAAAGAGGGAAAAAAGGTGACGCCCCAGGTCTACGGCCTGGACGCGATGACGAGAGGGTGCTTGGGAGGGATCTCCTTCTGCTTCATCTCCCATCTGGGTCAGGTTCAGCCCTGTGGCTATTTGGAGCTTGATTGCGGAAATGTGAAGGAAATACCCTTTCAGGAGATTTGGGCGACATCCGAGGTGTTTCGAAACCTCCGAAACATCGATGCCTATCAAGGAAAGTGTGGACGGTGCGAGTTCCGAAGAGTGTGTGGAGGGTGCCGAGCCAGAGCCTACGAGACGTGTGGCGACTACATGGCTGAGGAGCCCTACTGTATCTATGAGCCGGCTTGAATCTTTTTTCCGCTTCCGCGTCCGCCTCAACTTCAAATTCCTTGCGGCCATGTTCATCCTGGTCGTGATGAGCTCGGCCGCCTTCGGATGGTTTTTCATCGGCAGGGAGATGGCGTTTCTCAGGAGCCAGCTCGAGGCTCGGGCGAGGTTTGTGGCCGACTCCATGAGCCTTCTCCTTCAGGAAGGGATAAGCTTTTCAGATCGCTCCAGGCTGCAACGCATTGCAGAGCGTATGGTTCGGGACGAAGACGTGATCTCGTGGTCCATCTTCGACTCGAAAGGGGAAAAGCTCGCCCAGAGCACAAAGGCCCAAGCCTCTTTCGATCCCCAAAGCCTGGCCCCGTTCCGCCAACCCCTCAAGGATGAGAGGGGAGGGACGATTGGCAGCATCGAAATCAGTTTCTCACCCGATAAGCTCAAGAGGAGGATGGACGATCTCATGAAAGACATCCTCTACACAGCGTTGGGTGTGATTGGCGCGGGGATCCTTTTCACGCTCATCTTCACGCGACTTTTTCTCCGTCCGATCGAAGGCTTGGTGGCTGCGACCGAGCGGGTTGCGGGAGGCGAGTTGAACCTGAGCGTGCCGATCCAGTCCCGGGATGAGATTGGCGATCTGGCCAAGGCTTTTAACCAGATGACGATTCAACTTCGGGAATCGCGGGAAAACCTTGAAAAGAAGGTCGAAGAGCGGACGCGAGAGCTCGGGGAGAAGGTCAGGGAGCTCAACCGGGCCAGGACGGCGGCCCTAAAGATGCTTCAAGATCTTGAGGCGGCCAAGCAGGAGCTCGAAAAGGCCAACCGTGAACTGAGAGAGATGGACGAGACGAAGCTGAAGTTCATCGGAGCCGCCTCCCACGAGTTGAAGACGCCTCTGACGGCCATCAAGGCCAACATCGACTTCATCCTCTCGGAAAAAGAGGGGAAGATTCCCGATCATCTCCGCTCGTACCTCCTTACCATTCAGCGAAACACGAATCGGATTCAACGGACGCTGGATCATATGATGGACTTAACGCGGATCAAACTCGGCAGACTTCTGTTACGGCCCGAGCCCATCCTCTTGTCCGAGGCGATCAGCGAATTCATCCGTGAGATTCAACCCCTCGACAAACATCTTACCATTGTCTCCGAAGTCCCGGAAAACCTTTACGTCCAGGCGGACCGGGACGGCTTTCACGATATTTTCGTCAACCTTCTCTCCAACGCCTTCAAGTTCACGCCCAACGGAGGTCAGGTGCTCATCCGTGCCACACGGAAAGGGGAAATCGTTCTCCACGCGATTCAGGACACGGGGATCGGTATCCCCCGCGATAAGCTGGATCGGATCTTCGACGAGTTCTATCAAGTGGAAACGGGTAAGCAAGGAGGCACGGGTCTGGGCTTGGCCATCACGAAGGCGATCGTGGAGGGCCATGGTGGCAAGATCTGGGTGGAATCGGAGATCGGTAAGGGTTCCACGTTCTTCTTCACTTTACCGTGCTCAGTCGAGTTTGAACATGGAAGAGCTTTGGAGAGTTGAGGCGCCGAAAGGAAAGGTTCTCGTGGTGGACGATGCTCCCGACACCCTCGAGATTATCGGGAAGCTTCTCCAATACGAAGGCTACGAGGTGATCACGGCATCAACCGGCGAAGAAGGCGTTGAAAAGGCCCGGGCCGAGAACCCCGAGGTCGTGCTTCTTGACATCAACCTTCCTGGCATCAATGGAACGGAGACCTTGAGGCAGATCCGAATGTTTCATCCCCTGGCCTGTGTCGTCATGTTGACCGCCTTTGCCACCGTCGACAATGCCATCCAGGCCCTGAAGGAAGGGGCCACCGATTTTATCAAGAAGCCCTTCGAAAACGATCACCTCATTCACATCGTGCACCAGTGCATGGAGAAGCACCGGACGCTCAAGGAGAAGGAGAGGTTGGAGGAAGAGGTGCGGCGGCTTTCCATTACGGATGACCTGACAGGCCTCTACAACCACCGCCATTTTTTCAGTACCCTCGAATCGGAGCTGGCCCGCCTTCGACGCCAGCGAACCTCCCTTTCTCTGATCATGTTCGATGTGGACAATTTCAAGAAATACAATGATACGCGCGGCCATCTCGAGGGCGACCGCGTGCTCAGGAAGATCGGGGAGGTGGTCAGGCAGTCGATCCGAAGCAACGTTGATTCGGGGTTCCGTTACGGAGGCGATGAGTTTGCCATCCTTCTGATCGGTGCCACCCTGGAGCAGTCGATGACCATAGCGGAACGAATTCGAAGCTCGATTGAAGAGCTGGGACTGAGTGATATCACGGTGAGCGTTGGTCTGGCCGAATACCACCTCTTCCTCACGCTGGAGGAGTTTGTCAAGTGCGCCGATGACGCCATGTATTTAGCCAAGCATTCGGGTGGAAACCGAATTCAAAAGAACCTTCTTCCGGCTGGGGTCCCCATCGAGGGCAATTCTTAGGATGCTCACATTCGTCTCGACAAACCAAGGGAAAAAGAATCTTCCTTTCCCCTTGGAGAGAGGATCGAGGTGAGGGGCAATTCCAAGGAAGCACCCTCACCCCAGCCCTCCACCGCCAAGGCGGAAGAGGGAGATGTGTGTCATTTCTATTTTTGAGAAGATGAATCATTCAAGCTATTTCAGGAGCGGTCATGTCTGAGCGGCCAAGGCTTTTTCTGATCGATGGTTCTTCCTATATCTTTCGTGCCTTCTACGCGATTCGACACCTTTCCAATTCGAAAGGTCTTCCCACCAACGCCATCTATGGTTTCACCCAGATGCTCCTCAAGGTCGTCAAAGAATATCGACCTGAATATCTCGCGGTGGTTTTCGATTCGAAAGCCCCAACCCTTCGGAGTCAACGCTACGAGGCCTACAAAGCCCATCGCCCTCCCATGCCTGAAAGTCTCGTTCCCCAGATCCCTTACATCAAACGGATCATCGCCGCCTACCGGATCGCCATGCTCGAGCAGGATGGCTATGAGGCGGACGATATCATCGGGACCTTAGCCGAGACCCTTTCTGCTGAAGTCGATGTGGCGATCATTTCCGGAGACAAGGACCTCCTCCAGCTTGTCAACGATCGGGTGAGGGTGATTGACACGATGAAGGGGCAGACGTTCGGGGTCGAGGAGGTGATGGAGCGCTACGGCGTACGGCCCGAACAGATGGTCGAGATCATGGGGCTGGCGGGGGATGCGGTGGACAACATCCCGGGTGTGCCGGGCATCGGTGAGAAGACGGCAATCGAGTTGATCAAAACCTTCGGCACGATCGAAAACGTGCTCGCCCACCTCGATCAGGTTCCGCAAAAGAAACTGAGGCACAATCTCGAGGCCTATGCCGAACAGGCTCGCCTAAGTCGCGAGCTTGCCACCCTTCGGCTTGACGTTCCCCTTTCTTTTGAACTTCGCGATTTTGCCTCGGCTCATCCCGATCTCGAAAGCCTCAGGACGATCTTTCGGGAGCTCGAGTTCAACAAGCTTCTTCGGGAGTTGCCCGAGACAGGGGGATCGGTCAAAAGGGATTACCGTTTGGTTACAGAGCGGGAGGCCTTGCTCTCCCTTCTCGAAGCCTTGAAAGAGGCGGGGACCTTTTCGATCGATCTCGAAACGACTTCTCCGTTTCCCATGTGGGCGGAATGGGTCGGTATGAGTCTTTCCTACGCCCCGGATCAGGCCTTCTACGTACCCCTGGGTCACAAGCTGCGGGAGGGGGAGACGGAGCTTCCCCTCTCTTGGGTGGTCGAGCAGATGAAGCCGCTTCTTGAAGACGATACGGTCAAGAAAGTGGGCCAGAATATCAAGTACGATTGGATCGTTCTAAGGCGTTACGGGATTGAGCTTCGGGGGATCTCGTGCGATACGATGATCGCCTCCTATCTTCTCAATCCTACACAACACCAGCACAATTTAGCCGAGATCGCCCAGGAGTACCTGGGTCGAAGGGTTTCCTCATACAAGGATGTGGTGGGAAGCGGTTCGAAGGCCGTAACCTTCGCAGAAATCGACCTCGAGAAAGCACGGGACTATAGCTGTGAGGATGCGGAGGTCACTCTTGCCCTCTCTCGGGTGCTTCTTCCGAAGCTGGCCGAGGAGGGGTTGAAAGATCTTTATGACCAGATGGAGCTTCCGCTTCTCGTGGTCCTCGCCCGGATGGAGATGCATGGCGTAAAGATCGATCTCGATCTTCTTCGTGACTTTTCGAAGGAGATCGAGATCCAGCTTCAGCAGAAGATGGATCGAATTTACGCCCTCGCCGGCGAGACCTTCAACATCCACTCTTCCCAGCAGCTTGGAAAGATCCTCTTCGAGAAGTTGAAGCTTCCCATGGTCAAGAAGACCAAGACGGGTTATTCAACCGATGTCGACGTGCTCACCAAGTTGGCCTTGCACCATGAACTTCCTCTCGAAGTGCTCGCTTTCCGGAATCTGAGCAAACTGAAATCGACCTATGTAGACGCCCTTCCCAAGATGGTCCATCCCCAAACAGGCCGAATCCATACCTCTTACAACCAAACGGTGACGGCGACGGGACGGCTTTCATCGAGTGATCCCAACCTTCAGAATATTCCGGTCCGGGGGGAGGAGGGAGGTCGAATTCGCCAAGCCTTCATTCCGGAAAAGGGCCACCGACTGGTCTCGGCGGACTATTCCCAGATCGAACTGAGAATCCTCGCCCATTTCTCCCAAGACGAGGCACTCGTGGGTGCCTTCCGCAGGGATGAAGACATTCACGCCCACACCGCCTCTGAAATCTATGGAGTCCCGAAGGAGCAGGTCACACCATCGATGCGCCGCGAAGCGAAGGTGATCAATTTCGGCATCCTCTACGGGATGAGCGCCTACGGGTTATCCCAGCAGTTGGGAATCGATCCGAAACTGGCCCAAGCTCGAATCGACGATTATTTCAAGAAACATCCCGGAGTCTCGGGTTACATCGAGAGGGGGCTTCAAGAAGCGAGGGAAAAGGGCTATGTCACAACCCTTTTCAACCGGAGGCGTTATCTTCCGGAGCTCCACTCGCCCGCGACTCCCGTTCGGCAAGCCGCGGAACGTATGGCCATCAACACTCCGCTTCAAGGGACAGCCGCCGACATCATCAAGGTGGCCATGATACGGGTTCAGAACTTGATCGATCGGTCAGGCCTCTCGACGCGGATGATCATGCAAGTCCATGATGAGCTTGTCTTTGAGGCTCCCGAAGAAGAAGTGGAGAGGGTGGTCCCCCTGATCCGGGAAGAGATGGAGCATGTCATTCCTCTCGTCGTCCCCCTGAAGGTTTCGATCCACCACGGCCGCAACTGGGCAGAAGTGCACTGAGGGGACGGAGCCCTTGCTTTCAAACCGTGGTCGAATAGGGACTCTCTCTTGGAGCGAACGATGAAGCGATGGATACCGATGATTCTCATGGCGTCATGGCTCGTCGTAGGTGGGATTCAGGGGCAGGTCGTTTACCGATGGGTGGACGAATCGGGAACGATTCACTTCACCGACGATCCCACCTCGATTCCCGAGAAGTATCGGAAGCAAACGGAGGAGAGGAAACCTCCGGAATCGCCCGAAACGAGACCTGAAGCAGTCCATTCGCCTCCAGACCAGAGAGGGCCTGCCCCGAGTCGAACGGATCAGTTGGGCCGCGGAGAGCTCTGGTGGAGGGCAAAGGTGAAGGAGTGGGAGGACAAGCTCGAAACGGCCCAAAGACATTACGAAGAGACACGGGCGGCCCTCGAGGCGACGAATCGGGAGATCGGAGCGTCCAAATTGAAGCCCGATAGCTTTCAGCGAAAACTGAAGGCAGAGAAGAAGGCCCTTGAAGAAAAAGTGGATCATTGGGAGAGGCAGATCAAAGAGGCCAAGGAGATGCTCGAAAAGACCCTTCCCCGAGAAGCCCAAGACTACGGAGCCGATCCCGCATGGCTCAAGCCGCCCGATTGACCCTTTTGCCTCATCCTGCCAACGCCTCCAGTTGATTGAGAATCTGGCGATAGGTGAAGTGTTTGAGGGTCATGGCGCCCGAAGGGCAGACGCTTGCACAGGCTCCGCAGCCCTTGCAGAGGGCCTCGTTAACGGTCATGAATCTCCCCGACTTTTCAAGGGCGAGAGCGCCAAAGCTGCACATCCTCTCGCAGAGCCCGCATGCAGCGCAGAGATCGTGATCCACAGAAGCCACGATCGGCTCGACGAGCACCTTGCCCCGGGCGAGAAGCCCCAAGGCCTCTGCAGCCCCTGCCTTGGCCTGAGCCACCGTGTCGGGGATGTCTTTAGGCCCCTGACAACAACCTACGATGTAGACGCCGTCGGTCGATGTGGCAACCGGATCGAGCTTCAGATGTTTTTCGAGAAAGAACCCGTCGGCATCGGCCTGAATGGTGAAGGTTCGCATGACTTGGAAGGCATCTTTTCTCGGTTCTAAACCGACTGCGAGGACCACCAGGTCGGTCTTCTCCTCCACCACTTCTCCTAACAGAATGTCCTCGGCTTTGACCACCAGTTTCTCCCCATCGCGGTAAACCTCCGAAACACTTCCCTTGCGGTAAATCACCCCTTCCTTTTGGACGCGTTCATAGAACTGTTCGTACCCCTTTCCGAAGGCCCGGATGTCGATGTAGAAAACCGTCACCTTAGCGCCGGGGATCTTTTCTTTGATGGCATGGGCATGTTTGGCCGTGTACATGCAGCAGACCCGGGAGCAGTATTCGTGACCAACGGTCTTATCTCGTGAGCCTACACACTGGAGAAAGACCACGCTCTGGGGGATTTTCCCTCCGATCTCCACCACACCCCGTGTGGGGCCTGCCGCAGAGAGAAGCCTCTCCAGCTCAAAACCGGTGATGACATTGGGATACCTTCCATAGCCCAGTTCGGGCTTTCGCCTTGGGTCAAAGGGGTCATAACCGGTCGCCAAAATAATAGAACCCACATCGACTTCGATCAGACGATCGGTCTGCTCGAAATCGATCGCATGGGTTTCACAGACCTTCTCGCAGAGCCGACACCTTCCCTTCAAAAAATAGAGGCAATGGTTCCGATCGATCACCGGCTTGTTGGGAACGGCCTGAGGAAAAGGCGTATAAATAGCCTTCCTTTGGCCGAGGCCAAAGTTGAATTCGCTCGGGACCTTGGAAGGGCATTTCTCCTGGCAGAGGCCACAGCCCGTGCATCGACCCGGATCGACGTAACCGGCCTTTCGTCTTATTTTGGCCTTGAAGTTTCCGACAAATCCCCGAACCTCCTCCACTTCGCTGAACACGAAGAGTTCGATGTTGGGATGGGACCCTGCATCGCTCATCTTGGGTGTGAGGATGCAGGAGGAGCAATCGAGGGTAGGGAAGGTCTTGTCGAGCTGGATCATGTGGCCGCCAATGGAGGGCTCCCTTTCCACCAGGTAGACGTGGTATCCCGCGTTGGCGATATCGAGAGCCGCTTGGATGCCCGCAATGCCCGCGCCCACAACGAGGGTTGCCGGATAAACAGGAACCTCTTTCATCTCGAGAGGCTCGTGATGGTAGACCTTCATCACCGCAGCCCGTACGATCTCCTTGGCCTTCTCGGTTGCGCCCTCGGCATGGGTCCAACTACACTGTTCCCGAATATTGGCCATCTCGAAGAGATACGGGTTCAGGCCTCCTTCGCGGCAGACTCGGCGGAAGGTCCGCTCGTGGAGCAAAGGCGAGCAGGCTGCCACAACGACTCGGTTGAGTCGTTCTTTCCTGATATCGTTCTTGATCAGTTCCTGCCCCGGGTCGGAACACATGAACATATAGTCTCGGGCTACGACGACGCCCCGCAGGGATCGTGCCGACTGAGCAACCTCTTTGACGTTCACCGTGGCGGCGATGTTGGTTCCGCAGTGACAGACATAGACACCGATTCTTCGTTCGCCTTCCATCGTTAAGAAGCCCTCCTTCAGTCGTGTTGCCTTCCCTTAAGCTGCTTCCTGCACTTCCCTTATCATGCATGAAACATCAGGGATTGGCAATCGTACGGAAGGCTTAGAGATCATGGGCGACAAAATCGGTCAGGTCCTTTTCCCTCAAAACCCTTCTTTTCCAGGTCTCCAAGGAAGGGACAATGTAAGGAAGAAGCCGCATGGCATAGTAAGGAGGAAGGAGAGGGAGGCCGATCAGGTCTCCAAAGATGACGAGCATAAAGAGGTTGTCGAGATGGCCCCGTTCCTTCTTCATCTCGAGGTCCATCTCGTGAAGCATCATGCCGTAGAGCACTTCACCGAGCGCTTTTTGGGAACCCTTCATCTTCCCTTTCACCAAAGAGAGCAGATCTTTGATCACGGCAATCCTCCCCTTTCTTCGAGCGAGGGACAGAGATCTTGCGAGAAAAGAGGCTTGAGGCCGGCAGACCGCCGGCCCTCCCTCAGCCTCACGTAAATCGGGTCGAACCGCCACCGCAAGAAGAGGAGCTCCCTCGCCCGAATAAGGAGCTGAAGAAAGAGAGCGTTCTTTCAACCTCCTCCGAACCGCAGCGTGGACAGGTGATCTTCTCCTCCTCTTTGCTTCTCCAATGAAATTTCTCGAAGAGGGACTCACATTTCTTGCATCGATATTCGTAGATGGGCATATTGCGCTCCTTTCGTCTCATCAAGCTGAAATCTGATAGCCTGCCTTTTCGATTGCCGTCTTAATGCGGTCCATTTCTACAGCCTTGGTGTTCTCGAAGCGGACCTCCCCTGTGGAAAGATCGACCTCGACCTTCTCCACCCCTTCCAACGTGCCCAAGGCCTTCTTCACGGCCATGACACAGTGCTCGCAGGTCATGCCTTTGACTCGGATCGTTGATACCATGGGTCTTTCCTCCTTTTCGGTTTTACTTTTTTCTTCCGCCTCGGGGGACGGAGACGCCGAAGCCTCTTCCTCTTTCACGACCTCGTCGCCCCGTGGCCCTATCGCCTCCTCTTCGACCTCGGGCTCCGCCTCGACCCCCTTCTCGAGGGGGGTTGCCGAGAGGAGTTCTTCGTACCAGAGCGTATGCCGTTCACGGACGTATTGGAGGTCGACCTTGCCGGTGAAAATCGAACGAACGAGAGGTCGGTTCACTTTGAAGATCAGGGCTGCCAGATGCGCGATCACGCCGACAAGAAAGAACAGGGTTGCAAAGGTGTGGGTCAAAGTCGTCCATTTGATGAGGTCCGGGGGCAGATGGACCGTGGGAAGATTCTTGACCACCTTGACCAGTCCTGTCACGACCAACAGGAGACCCGTAGCCCCAATATAGATGTAGGCCAACCTCTGCTCCGGAAGGTATTTGTGCGATTTCGGCTCCTCACCCATCCCGAACAAGCTCAGGATCGTCACGAGGGAGGCCTTGAGATCGCCTTTTTTTGGAAGGAGACCCCGATGACCCAACATTCCGTGGTAGACTCCATGAAAGACCATCACCCCAACAAAAACGAGGGCGGAGAGGTAGTGAATCTTCAAGTGGATGAAGAAGTCTCCAGCCCAGGACAGTCCAGGGATCTGGGTGACCATGAATCGCTTGTACATGGGAAGTTCACCGAATCCCGAAAAGATCAGGACCAATCCCGACAAAGCAAAGAGCCAATGCTCTGCAATTTCGATTGCCGTGTGACGGCGTATGCTCTCTTGGATTTCGAGGGACTGCTTTGCCATAGTTCTTCCTCCGGCGTCATTCTTTCTCGCGAGGGGGTTCACTGGAAGAGGGGCCCTCCTCTCTTTTTCGGTGAGAGAGGGCCAGACCCACCGCTCCCAGAGCGCCCAAAAGAGGGGCGATCAAGAACCCCTTCGCCCACGCGTTGACACTCTTGAGAGAGGGTTCGACTTTGCCCATGGGGAGAGTCGATTTGGCCTCTCTAAGTTTTGAATCGATCTTTTCAAAAGGCACTCGACTCACGTAGATCGTCGCGGTGCCACCGTTTTCCTTTTCTCCATACAGGAATCCGTTGATCTCACGGGCCCTGTCATGGGCCTTTTTTAAGATTTCCTCTCGCGTTCCGAAAAAGAGGGGCCGCTTTTCTCCCAATCTTTTTTCGCAGGCCTCGACACAAGCCGGCGCCTGCCCCGCCTTCAGGCGGTCGTGACAGAGATCGCACTTATACATGACGCCACCGCCGGCAGGCATGGGCTGAAGTTTTAAATAAATTCCCACACCGCTTTGTCGCTGGGGGATGTGCCAGGGGCAGACAGCCTTACACTTCGCCCCTCCCAGGCAGAGGTTCGGATTGATGACGACGGAACCATCCGCATGTTTGTTCAAGGCTCCGAAAGGGCAGAGATGGGCGCAGGGAGGATTGTCGCAGTGCATGCAACGTCGTGGGACGAAGATCGCTTCTCCGTCGATCTCCACCCTCTGTACGATCGTCCAATTGTAGGGGGTCAAGGTATGGATGACATCCCTTTTCTTGGACCAGTCGTCGTGGGTCTTCTGGGGCCAGAGATCTTTAATAGGCTCTTTGGGATTCGGAAACTTCTTCTCGTTTGTTCTCCTGCATGCCTCCACACACCTTGGCATGGGCTCATCCTTGCAGCCGTCGCATCGTGTGAGATCGATCAGGGTTGCGTAGGACCCCGCTTTGGCTTGGGCCTCTTCACGAAGGCCCAGGACCGTTGCGGCTCCCAGGCCGGCTGCTGCGGCACCGCCCTTGAGAAAGTTTCTTCGTGTCCATTGCTTTTTTTCGCTCATCGAAATCCCCCTGTACTTTTGCCATGTCGACGGGCCCCGTAAGAAAAAGGTTTCTTCGAGCCCGGGTTTTGGAGCCTTCTCTTCAGGCCCAGTCCATATACTGTGAGATGGCCCGATGGAGCTCCTTCAACCGTTCTGCCCGAAAGGAAGGGGAATCTTTGTCGGAAGCGTTCAGGCACTCATCCATGTAGGTCTGAACGACGAGCATCCCCACCCTTTTCATAGCCGATGTGACCGCTGCCACCTGGGTCAAAATATCGATGCAGGCGACATCCTGTTCAACCATCCGCTGAAGCCCTCTCAACTGCCCTTCGATCCGTTTGAGCCGGAGGAGCACTTCCTTTTTCGGTCTTTGATCCCTCATACCATACCCCCGTAAGGTATCTGCCCCAAATATAACCCGTCCGTTTCGTCCTGTCAAGAGGCCCCTCCTTTGCGAAGAAAAGGAGGGTTGAAAAAGATCTCAGGACCTGCTAAATACGGTGCTATGGACGGCTTTTCCCTTCAAGGGCTGAGGGCGATGCTTTTTGACTTCGAAGGAACCTTGGTCCCTTTCGAGTGGAACATCGCGGAGGCCGTTTCCGAAGTCCATGAAATGCTCGGCGGGTTGGGGATCCCTGCAGAGCGGCTTCAGGGGCGAAGCTACTCGGCCCTGCTGACGGAGGGCTCGGCCATGGCCCATGAATACGGACACTCCCCTCAGGAGGTGAGGAGGCGGATCGAGAAGATCTACGACGGATATGACGAAGACGCCTTGAGGCGATGGAGGCTTCGACCGGGTGCGCGAGCCCTGCTCGATCGGCTGAAAGAGGAAGGACTGAAGACGGGGCTGGTGACCAACGTGGGAAGAAAAGGGATCTTAAAGGGACTCGCGAAGCTTTCCCTCGAAAAAAGCTTTGAGGCGGTGGTGACCCGAAACGATGTCCGGATACCTAAACCGAGTGGCGAGGGCATTGTGCGTGCCCTCGAGATCCTTCAGGTCAAGAAAGACGAAGCCGTTCACGTTGGCGATAGCCTGGATGACATCCGGGCTGCAAGGGACTCGGGTGTGAGCGTAATCCTGTTCAGGCCCGCCGGGGTTCGGGAGGCCGCGGATTTCGGAGCAGTGAAACCCGATTTTGAGATCAACAGTTTCGAGGCGTGGGTTGCCTCGCTTTGAAAGGGCGACCATTGAGAGCAGCGTTCTTCATCCTATGCGGCCTTTTTCTGCTCGTGGCCTCTTCGTCAGGGCTTTTTGCTCAAGATCACCTGCTTGCGTACGAGCAGTTGATTAACCGCCTGGCTCGAGATGGTCTCGATTCGAATTACGTCCTTCGCATCTTTGATGATCCCCGTTCCGAGCCTTTGCCCGCCTTGATGACCCTCTCCCTGCTTCCCCGGGAGGTTCCGGACGCCTATCTGCAGTTTCTGACCCCGGAATCGATTCAGCGAGCCAAAAGATTTCTTCGGACAAACGAGAGGCTTCTCGCAGAGATGGAAGAGCGCTACCCTGTGGAGAAGGAGATCGTGGTGGCGATCCTTCTCATCGAGTCGAGGTTGGGAGAGAACATAGGACAATACCGGGTTATCCCGGCCCTGGCGAGTCTGGCCCTTCTCGACGCCCCCGAAAACCTCTGGTGCAACTTTCTCACCCTCTGGGCCGTAAGCCCCGATATCGTCTTTGAGGGGTTTCGCGAGCGGGCACAGAAGCGAGCCCAGTGGGCCTACGAGGAGCTGAAGTGTTTCTTGAGGATTGCCCGCCAAGAAACCACCGATCCCCTGGAGATTCGTGGTTCCTATGCCGGCGCCCTGGGAATGGCCCAGTTCGTCCCCTCAAGCTATGTGACCTTTGCGTATAAGCAGAAAAACCTGGAACATTGGATCCGAAGCAAGGAAGAGGCTGTTTTCAGCATCGCCAACTACCTGAAGTCCCACGGCTGGAAGAAGGGTATGAGCCACGAACGAAAGAAGCGTATTCTCTGGCTCTACAATCACAGCAAACCCTATGTCGACACCGTCCTTCAGATTGCCAAGCGGATCCGAAACGAACGAAGGGCCTCCGCCCAATAAGCGGGTGATTTCGAAAAGGCCCATGGCGATTCCTCCGACGTTGTGAAAAGAGGTACCCGCTCGTCCCATTGGGGAGCCCCGGAGAAGGCGGGCTGAAGGCCTTTTCAAGCGGGTTTTGTTGACACCCGCGCGGTTAACGCAGACTCCACCAAGAGTGTAGTCCAGCAGAGATAACGGAACTTTGCCGCGACAAGGGCTCTCGAGCGCCCTCACGGGGGATCGCTGACAGGATTTCTTGCAACATGGGGGGTTATTTAGGCTTCAACCGACAGCGAAGTTGGGGAGAACTGGCCGAAGCGGCTATTTCGCTTGTCTCTAATGAGCTTTGTGCGGCGGCACTTTTTTCAGAGCATCCTACAGCCTGGTCAAGGAGAAGCACCGGGAAGAAATCCTCACCTTCGTGTTCGATCATGACCGGGAGGCCTATGAGCTCTTCGGGCAGAAGGAGCCTGAGTTGCTGTCGATGGCGCCCGGGCTTCGTGAGTTCCTCATCTGGATCAACGCCGAAGGGATCCGTCCCAGTGTCGTTTCGGAGCTGAAGAAGACGCTCGGCCCGGTGGGGACGGATATGATCACCAAATTCCTCATCGCCAAGGGCATCATCGGATCCTTTCAATACTTCATCACCCCCCATGGAAAGATGGATCTTGCCACCGGCGAGCAGTTCGAAAACTATCGAGGCACATCGAAGGAATCCGGTACCCTCTACGACGAGATCCTGAAGGAACTTCGAACACAGGGCATCCAGCCTCAGGAATGTGTGATGATTGGAGATAAGCGCATCACGGACATCATTCCTGCAAAGAGGCGGGGTTTGATCACAATTCAGTACACGGGACACATCGATGAGGGGCCGTGTGACGAAAGCGATTACGTCGCTGAGAGTTTCTTCAAGGTCAAGGAAATCCTTGAGCGATTGTGAACCCCCTTTAGGATGCCACAAAGCCAATGAAAAGGTTGACGGTGCTCTGGAGTGGCACTTCAGGTGAACCGAGGAGGTGAAGATGGGAGAGGGAAGATACGTCCTGATCGGATGGAAAGATGGCTGGCATGAGGTTTCGAGGGTGGAACCTGACGCCATCGGCCTCAGCCGCTACTACGTGATCGAGAGGGTGGAACGGGTAGGAAGATTGGTGATCGAAAGATCGGAAGGGGAATACCCTGGACTCCTCCTATTCGACCGGGACCCCATGGAGATCGAATGGATGGCCATGGTGGAAGGAGGGGACGAGCGGAAATTAGGGGAGGCCTCCACGTACAGAGAGGGGACGCGCATCGAATATCACTATGCCTTCGAAAGAGGAGAAAAGAGTTTCCTCGATACCTTGAGAAAGAAGATTGAGGAGGCCCTGGATCGGAAAGGGACTTCCGCTAAAGCGGTTCTCTCCATGGCAGAAGAAGAAAGAGCGAAAACGATCGAAGGGATTGCAAGGGATATTCCCCTTGTGGCCTCGAAGAAACAGGGGGACCTGGTCGCCTTCCTTGAGGGGATCCTCGAGAAAATGGGATAGCCCCGACCCAAATCGGCCAGCCCCCGACAAGAAAAGATGGTGCAATTGCCACGGTTCCAAAGGTTGTGAAATTTTTTGTTGACAACTGTCGTTCTCTTGTCTAAAATCGAAAGCGAAGGGTCGATCTGAAGATCGTCTTCGTCCGCGTGGAAAAGGCTACCCAGCTTTCATTCAAGCCCCGGTCACGGGCCATCCTTCCCCTGCTGCCGGGCTCTTCAAAACATCAGGCTTCAACGGAAAAGTTCTTTCCGGTCTTTCATACAGGGGATCCAAATAAGGGCCAAGAAAGGAGGTGCGCAAGGGGAGCGTTCGTCTTCGGGGGCGATTTCTATGGTCGCCAGAAGGATGCGCTTTTAAGGCCGGAGATCCAAGTCCGGAGATTTTTCGGAGAGGTTTCATTTGATTGTTTATCGAGCTATTTTCCATTTCCTTGTTGCAATGCCATGGGCCTGCGACGACCGATATTTCGGAGCCTCCATGCTTAAGAGCCGAAATTGGAGACCGTTTCGGGCCGAAAAAGGAGGGTCTTATGCCAGAGGTCAAAAAGTTTCCCTATGCGGAAGAGGTTGTTCTCCCTCCAGAGTTAGCGGGGTGGGAGGAGATGTATCCTCCCCATCGACTGTTCAGCAAGGACAGAGAAGAGTGGGAGAAGAAACATTTTTGGTATCAGGACAAGATCCATGCGCCGGAGCCCATGTATCCCTTGGACGACATATTTCAGGAGGCATGGCAGATCGCCCTTTCTCAGTACACCACCCGAGTTTTTTGTATCCCCCCGGCTCAAGGGGTCGCCCAGAGGATGCTGGGGTGTTATATGTACATCACCGCGGTGGAGCCACCCCCTCCTGCTGTCATCGAAGAAAAGGCGGGGTTGTTCGGGAAGCGGGTTCCCTTTGTTTTCGAGAATTACGAAAAACTTTGGGATCTTTGGCTCGAGAAGTTTCAGAAGCTGGGCAGAGAGATGGAATCGATCAACGTCCCTCAAGCCTTTCCCCGGTTCGTACCGGATAACGAGATCTTTCCTGCACCCAAAGGGTATACAGAGGCCTACGAAGCGATCGAAGCCTTTAACACGATCATCAGCCTCATCTTTAAGGCCTGGCAGTACCATTTTGAATACTTGAACCTCGCTTACCTGGGCTATCTCATGTTCGTCGATACGGCAAGAAAGCTCTTTCCGGGTATCAAGGAGAGCACCATCGGAAAGATGGTGGCGGGAGCCGAGGTTTCCATGTTTCGTCCCGAGGAAGAACTTTGTCGGTTGAGCCGGTTGGCCGTCGCTCAACCACCCGTTGGGGATATTCTGAAGCGGAACGTTTCAGCCTCGCAGAAACTTGAGATGCTGAGGCAGATCGAGGCAGGCCGAGCCTGGCTTGAAGAGCTCGACCGAATCAAGAACCCATGGTTCTATGTCTCTTGTGGAAGTGGCTGGTACCATTTCGAGGGGAGCTGGATCAACAAGATGGACGTTCCCTTCAGCTATTTGAAGAGCTATGTGGAGAGGCTCGAAAAAGGTGAAAAAATCGAGCGCTCCCTCACAGAAATTTCGGAAGAGAGGGAGAGGATCGTCAGAGAATACCGAGAGCTCATCAAGAGCGAAGACGATAGGAAGTCCTTCGACGATGCCTACAAAGTGGTGCGAGCGATCTACCGCTACGCAGAGGACCATCTCTTCTGGGTCGAACATTGGCTTCATACGATCTGGTTTCAGAAGATCGGAGAGTTCGGAAGCCTTCTGACCCAGGCCGGTGTCCTTAGAGAGCCGGAAGACATCTACCTTTTTAACCGCTTTGAAGTGCCTATGCTGCTTGAAGATGTGGCAACAGCATGGGCCCTTGGAGAGGGGGCTCCCGCGCGGGCGGGCTACTGGAAGACCAAAGCTGAGAAACGGGAAAAGATCCTCGAGGCCGCGAGAAGGTGGGTGCCCGTTCCAGGGTTAGGAATTCCCCCTGAAGAGGTTTCGGAGCCCTTCACCGTCATGTTGTGGGGAGTGACCACGGAGAAGGTCGCGGAGTGGCTGAAGGGGGCGGTGAGCGGGGAGGTGACGGAGATCAAAGGGTTTGCCTCATCGGCGGGCGTTGTGGAGGGTCCGGCCCGTGTGCTCAAGCTGATGGAGGATGTGGTCAAATTGCTTCCCGGCGAGATCATGGTTGCTCCTTCTACAAATCCGTCCTGGGCCCCTGTCTTCACGAAGATCAAGGCTGCTGTTACCGATATCGGAGGCCTCACTTCCCATGCAGCCATTGTTTCGAGAGAATATGGGCTTCCTGCTGTAACGGGTACAGGTGTCGCCACCTCGGTGATCAAAACAGGCGATCTCATCCGAGTCGACGGAATGGCCGGCGTGGTGACAATCCTGAAAAGGGCCAATGGTTAGGCCGAGTTCGTGTCAGGGGTCTCCAAAGGGTCTGGGGGGAAGGGATGAAAGGAACCTTTGCCTTTGCTTCCAATCTCGTTCTCCCCTTTGTGAGGCCCTGTTCCGACATAGGGAGAGAGGGTAGCCATGTCCGGGAAATGGATCTACTGGTTGAAAGAGCTGGGGGCAGAGCACAACGATATCGTGGGGAAGAAATGTGCAAACCTCGGTGAACTCACAAGGGCAGGGTTTCACGTTCCACCGGGCTATGCCCTCAGTGTAGAGGCCTACAGCCGGTTTTTGAAAGAGACGGAGGCCACCGAACTTCTCACGAAATTCTTAAGCACTTTTCAGGCCGATCCGGATAACGTTCGCGATACCCTCAAATTCGAGGAGGCGTCTCAGAAAATGCGAGGGATTGTCGAATCGATCCGAATGCCTCCTGATATGGAGGAAACGGTGAGGCGTTATTACAGGGAGCTCTGTCAGGTTGCCGGTTCTGAAAACCTCTTCGTGGCCACGCGATCAGCGGGCCCGGTGAGCCACCCCGGTCAATATGAAACCTATCTTAACGTCAGCGGTGAAGAGGAGGTGGTGCGAAACGTTATTCGCGTCTGGTCGAGCACGTTTAACACCCGTTCCCTCATTGCCAGGGCCCGTCTGGGCTTGCCCCTCCACTACGACCCGATCGGTGTGGCGGTGCTGGCGATGGTGGATGCGAAGGCGGCTGGCGTGATGTTTACGCTAAACCCCGTGAACGGCGATGAGTCAAAAGTGGCGATCGAGGCCGGTTTTGGCTACGGCGAGGCCGTCGTCTCCGGAAACGTGACCCCCGATCGGTATCTGGTGGATAAGGTGACCCTCGAGATCGAGGAGAAGATCATCTCCGACAAAGGGGCCGAATTTATCTACAATCCTGAAACCCGGCAGATGGAGTACCGGGAACTTCCTCAGGACAAGAGAAGAACCCAATGTCTTGACGATCGAGAGGTCATGGAACTCACCCGGATCGCAAAAAGGGTGGAAGCCCACTTCGGATGCCCTCAGGATATCGAGTATTCGATTTCGGGAAGCCTTCCCTTTCCGGAAAGTATCTTTCTTGTTCAAGCCCGGCCGGAAAGCGTTTGGGGAAAGAAGAAAAAGGAATCGGTCTTAGGCAAGAAGAGCGGCTTCGAGCTCCTTTTCGAGAAGGCGATGACACCGACGAAGCTGAAGATCGGGTGAAGCATTTCGAACTTCAAGAGGGACCTTTCGTGCTTTTGTCGTTTAGAGAGGGCTCTGGATATGGAAGGCCGCGTGAAGGCCTGAAATGGCTTCGGAACTTCGTCCCTCGCAATGACAAAAGGGAGAAAGGGATGCCATCCCGGTTTGGGAAGGGGATTTTCCACGGGCTAAGAAGGGTTAGCCGATGACGGATGGCTGATGGCCGACTGCTGTGAGCTGATTTCAAGGCTGATCGATAGAATTTGAGATGAGGCAAAGGAGGTTTTCTATGGATCTAAGGGATTTTATTTCACTTTGCGAGAAGGAAGGGGAGCTCAAGAGAATCAAGGAAGAGGTCGACTGGAATCTCGAGATGTCCCATATCGCCAAGCTCAACGAGGAAAGGGGTGGCCCTGCACTTCTCTTTGAAAAGGTCAAGGGCTATCCCAATCCGGTGATCTCCAGTGTGTGCACAGCGACGTCTCGTCTCGCTCTCATCATGGGGATGCCCAAATCGACGAGCCTCGTTGAACTCATGAGGGAGTGGGTAAAAAGGACGACAAAGAAGATCCCTCCGAAGTGGGTGGAGAAAGGGCCCTGCAAAGAGAACGTTCTCAAGGGCGACGAGATCAATCTTCTGAAGTTCCCTGTTCCTAAGGTTTTTCCGAAGGATGGGGGTCGATTCTTCGGGACCACGGCTTATACCGTTTCAAAGGACCCGGAGACGGGGTGGCTCAATATCGGCGTCTACAGGCTCCAGGTTCTCGATGAGAAGACGCTGGGCACCCAATTCATCAAGGGAAAACATGCGGATCTCATGCTTCAGAAGCATCGGGCCATGAAAAAACCGATGCCCGTGATCGTTGGGATTGGAGGGGATCCCCTTTTCTTCCTCATGGGGGCAGCAAGGCTTCCGGCCTTTGAGTCCGAGTTCGATTTTGCAGGGGCGATACGGGGCGAACCGGTGGAGGTGGTCAGGGGAGAGACGGTCGATCTTCCCATTCCTGCAGGCGCTGAAATCGTGGTCGAGGGAGAGGTCGATCCCGACGCAACGAGGCCCGAAGGTCCTTTTGGGGAGTACACAGGGTATTATTCCGGCATTGGCACCACTCCGAGAAGCTTCATCAAGATCAACTGCATCACCCATCGCCACAACCCCATCTTCTGGTTCACGACGGTGGGAAGGGCGGTAACGGATACTCACATGACGATGGCCCTCACCTATGGGGCTACCCTCTGGCAGGAGCTTGAGGCCATGCGGATCCCTGGGATTCGGGCCGTCTACTGCCCACCCGAAGGAGCAGGTCGCTTCATCGCCATCATCTCCGTGAAGCAGATGTATCCAGGCCATGCGAACCAGGTGGGGACGGCGGCCATCTCCACGGAGATGGGTGCCTACGGGCTGAAAACGGTGATCGTCGTCGATGAGGATATTGATCCGTGGGATCTGCCTCGGGTGCTCTGGGCCCTCAGCTTCAGATTCCAGCCCAGCCGTTCCCAGATGATCAACCGGGGAAGATCGACCCCTCTCGATCCTTCCCTTCCCATCGATTCGCGGGATATCACCTCGCGGATCATCATCGATGCTACGATTCCTTTCGAGTGGAAAGAGAAGCCCATCCCCATCGAGCTCGACCCGGAGGTGGTCAAAAGGGTTCGAGCCCGGTGGTCTGAGCTTGGCCTTTGATGAGAAGAGGGTCGGAGCGAGCGGTTGTTCGCTCCGACCTGGTAGCGAATGGTTTCGTCCTTCGCCGGTGAAGGAGGTGAACACATGGGAATCGCGGTTGCCGGAATGCTCGACGAGCGTGAGGAGGCCCTTCGAATCATCAAGGAGCGGATCGAACAGCGTGGTCACAAGACCATCCTGATCGATTTCAGCATAGGCACGGGAGCCATCGTCACAGCGATGAAAGCCGATGTCACACCGGATGAGTTGGCTCAGCTTGGTGGGGCAACGATCGAGGAAGTTCGGAGCATGCTGGCCAAGGAACGAGAAAGAGCCACTTCGATCATGGCCGAAGGCTTGACCCGGAAACTGAGCGAGCTTCACCAAAAGGGAGAACTGAAAGGGGTGATCGCCATCGCGGGCATGACAGGCACCTTCCTTTCGATCACAGCGATGAGAGCCCTGCCTTTCGGCCTGCCCAAGGTGCTGATCTCGAGTGTCACGGCTATGCCAGCCTATGCAGGAAGGCTCGCCGAATACTTCGGGGTAAGAGATATCACGGTCATGCATAGCGTGGTCGACACGGTCGGCCTCAATCCCCTGGTGAGAACCTTGGCTCTGAACGGTGCCAATGCGATCTCCGGAATGGTGGAAGGGTTGGAAGCCCCCCGAAAAGAAGGAAAGCCCTCTATCGCCCTAACGGAGTTCGGTTTTGTGGACAAAGGCGCCCACTACGTAAGGGAGCTTCTTGAAAACGAGTACGAGGTCGTCTCCTTTCATGCGACGGGAGTCGGTGACCGGGCTGCGGTGGATTTGGTCGGTCAGGGTTTTTTTGAGGCCTTCATCGACCTCGTGCCGGCAAGCTTCAGTGAGTATCTCTTCGGTGGGAACCGGGCCTCTGGACCAAACCGGCTCGATGCTGCCCTGAATCAGCCCATCCCCTACATCCTTTCGCCGTGCGGGTTCGACATGATCAGTTGTGGTCCCATCGAGAGAAGGGACAAGGGAGATCCCCTTTGGGTTTCCCGCCATTTGGCGGAGAGAAAACTCCTCGTCCAAGATGCGATGAGGGTCCAAGCACGAACGAGCATCGGCGAGATGGAGACGATCGCCCAGGCCGTAGCTGAAAAGCTCAATCGCTACCCCGATAAGAAACGGATCGCCTTTGTCATCCCTCAGAAAGGGTTCTCCTCCCTCAGTGTGGAAGGGGGTGCCCTTTACGATCCCTTGGCAGATCAGTCTTTCGTCCAGGCTTTGAGAAAACACCTCGATCCCGAAATCAGGATTCTCATGGTCGATGCCCACATCAACACCCCCGAGTTCGCACGGGCGGTTGTCGAGGCTTTGAAATCGTGTTGGGCCGAGAAGGGCGAAAAGAAGAATTAGAAGGGCCGCTCCCCAGGATGTGCCCCCCGGGACTCATAAGGTTGCGGGAGGTCTCTGGAGCGAGGTCATCAGGGCTTGTTTGGGAGGAAAGGAGACGCTGAAAGTCGTGCCTCCGGATCGGGCGCACTCTTCCTCTTTCGTTATGTGGGGGCATCGTGCAATATCGCCCGGACATTCGTCCTGATCGGTTGGGATGAAGCGACAGCGCTCGCTCGTCACGGAAAGGTCGAAGCCAAAGCGCTCGCCATAGACCTTCATCCGAAGAAGGTCGAGGCCTTTGCCGCCCGCACCGAAGTCGTAAGGTTTCCTCGAGGCGTAAAGCTCCGTCTCCGTAGCGTGAAAGAGGCCGTCGAAAAGATAGGCCTGGTTTTCTTCCCGGATTCCCACTCCCCGATCGATGACGTGGAGAAAGATCCGACCGTTTTTTCTCTCGGTTCTGAGCGTGATGGTTCCCCCATCCGGGGTATTCTCTACGGCGTTCCGTACGAGGCCGACGAGCACGTTTTCGAGAACGAGAGGATCCATCAGGACGAGAAAGCCTTCTTCGCCTTCCGTCTGGAAGCGGATGCGGCGATGGCGAGCCAACGCTTTGATCTTCTTCAAGGTCTTGCGGACAAAGGCGTAGAGATCGATCGATTGGAAGGTTTCTATGTTTCCCGAGAGGTACTGACTGAGCCAGGTCTTCACGGCATCGAAATGGACCCGGACCGAAGGAGGGATTTCGGATAAGTCTTCGACCCGCTGCCAAAGACGATCGAGGTTGTCCAGAAGGGCCGTGGCCTCGAGTTCCTGAGAGATCTTGAAGATCTCGTTCGTTTCCTTCGAGATCTCGAAGAGACGGGCCAAGTTTCGCTCGAGGGCCTCGATGATCCGTTCTATGTTGAGTTCCGAAGATAGCCCCTGAAGTCTTCGTTTCAATAAACGGATGTTTCCTTGAATCACCGCAAGGGGGGTCATCAGCTCATGGGAGACATGGTGGACCGCCTTGGTCTTTGCTCTGTTGAGACGCTCGAGCTCCTGGTGGGACTTCATCAAGGCCTCGTGAGCCGCCCTCCGTTCGGTGACGTCCCGGAGGTAAACCAGATAGACCGGGGTTCCCCGGTAAAGAATGCTCGTGGCCGAGACCTCTAAATAGATGGCCTTGCCCGTCTTGGTGATCGCCTTGAATTCGTATCGGTCCGGAACAGGCTCCCCACGCTTGCGGCTCCGATTGATCGCTCTCACACGGGGGCGATCGTCCGGATGAACGGTGAAATAGATTGACTTGCCGACGATCTCTTGCGGGTGATCATAGCCGAAGATCTCGACGAACTTTCGGTTGACGTATTGGATCTTGTCGCCTTCGATCAAGGCCACGGCATCATTGGAGTGCTCGATGGCGGCCCGATAGCGCTCTTCGCTTTCGGAGAGGGCGAGTTCGGCCTGCTTGCGCTTCGTGATATCCCTCATGGTGCCTTCGTAATAAAGGATCTTCCCATCGGGATCTTTCACGGTTCGTACGTTGACCGAAATCCAGTGGTGACTCTGATCTTTCCGATACATCTGGGATTCGTAGTTTTGAACGGAACCTTCCTCGAACAGCAGAGCGAGAAGGCGGCTATGGTCTTCGGGATTGACGAAAAGGTCCCGAACGTCCTCGACGCGATCGATCAGCTCCTCGGTGGACTCAAAACCATGGATTCGAGCGAGAGAAGGGTTGGCACTGAGGAAACGGCCTTCCGGGCTGATCTGGAAGATCCCCTCGATGGCGTTCTCGTAGATTCTTCGATACTTCTCCTCCGTTTGCTCCAAAACCGCCTGGAGGCGTTTTCGCTCTGTGATATCACGAATGTAGACAGCGATACGTTCGGGAGGCGATCCATCCCTCAAAACGGGATACAGGCTGTTTTCGAAGTACCGATCTCCCAGCTTTCCCTCGAAACGGAGGGTTCGGCCAGTTTCTAAAACGGCAGCCGCTTTTTTCTTGCTGCTTTCAACGCTCGTTTCGGGGATGAATTCATAGACCGATTTCCCGCAGAGGCTCTTCGCGGGCAACCCGTAAAGACGGCCAGCATTTTCGTTTGCGAGAAGGATGACCCCATCACGGTCCATCAAGAAGGCGACTTCTTCCGTGGCGTTGAAGAGATCGGCATAGGCCTGTTCTCGGTCGCGCCAAGCCTCCTGCGTCGCCCGATCCTTCAGGGCAAGCTCAAGCTCTTTCACCTTTTGGCGGAGGGATTCGATTTCTTTGAGGAGAGCCTCTTTCTCCTCTTCTTTATCACCCACCGGGAACCCTTTCCTTTGCGGAAAGATGACTTCTATTTCATTATCGTATAAGTTGCAAATCCTTGTCAACGGAAGGGATTTCACGATTCCCCGCCGCGTACTCCGTCGAGGATGCCTTGGAGGTCTTGTCAAGGGGGTCTTTTTGAAATCTGTACGGCTGTCATAGGCTTCGCCGAGAGTGGATTTCCGGAGAGTTTACCGAAGTGGGTATTTCGCTTCGTCAAGGTGCCGCCCCAAGGCCTCTTTGGTGCCCTCACCGGGGTTCTTTGCGCAGGGATTTTGTAACATCAGGGATTTGTTCTATTTCCGAAACGAATGCAATTGTTCCAGCTCCCCAAGTGCAATTAACACCGGTGAGCCAGCGATCGTTAGCGGGACTTTTCTCCAGATTTCGGGGTTGACTCCTGGCGCGAGGGTTATTAGATTAAAAGAAAAGTGGAAGGAGGGCTAAGAGAATGAAAGACGAAAGGAATTACCACCAGAGGTTACAGGAGTTTTGCGACTGCTTCATGGAGACCGATCTTATGGCCGAGTTAAAGAAAGCAAGCCAGGGGCTTTCAGGTGATCCTTCCGGGGATCTCGACGAAGGGGCCTTGAAGTTTCTCGGCCTTGCGATCCTTTATGGGGCGAGCGAGAGAGTGAATCGAATTGTTTTTCATCGCTCGAAAGAGGGTAAGGTGCGATTTGAAATCGAGGGGGAGGGAAAGTATCAGCTTCCAGCGCCCGGTCCTCAAATGGCAGAACGTATCATCGCCATAGGTCGATCGATGACGCACATTGAGGACGACCATGGGGTTTTGCCTGTTTCGATGGGGTTGAGGAACGATCGGGTCGATCTTCGATTCGAATTGGATCGTCGGGGCGAAGAAGAGACCCTTAGCATCGCTTTCCCGACCCTCTAAACCTCCATTCGCCCTTTTGAG
>Ga0078972_1005064_pt1 | contig 31228 bp, 41 predicted proteins | sample YelNatPaOPGAMG01_FD_67568 | JGI IMG/M metagenome (GOLD analysis project Ga0078972, IMG submission 67568) | Hot spring thermophilic microbial communities from Obsidian Pool, Yellowstone National Park, USA - OP-RAMG-01 (SPADES assembly) (version 2) | ecosystem: Environmental > Aquatic > Thermal...
CCCTCCCGTAGATGTTCAGAGGCGTGTTGTTGCTAGGCTTGAGGAGATAACTGCAAAGATTGAGCAGGCTAAAAAAATCAGAGAAGAAGCCCTAAAAGAAACAGAAAAAATAATGCAAACAACACTACACCAAACTTTTAAAAAAGTAGAGCATTATGGATTTAAAACATTAAACGATGTATGCATTATTAATCCTTCTAAGAAGGAAGTTAGAGATCTTCCGGACGATATTGAAGTTAGTTTTGTTCCTATGAGTGCTATAAATGAAGTATCGGGCAAAATAGAAAATCCATCAACTAGAAAATTGAAGGATGTTAAGAAAGGATACACGTATTTCAAAGAAGGCGATGTTTTATTCGCTAAAATCACTCCGTGTATGGAGAACGGTAAATCCGCAATAGCAAGAAAACTGGTTAATGGAATAGGGTTTGGCTCCACAGAATTTCATGTTCTACGTCCATTAAATGAGGTAACACCAGAATGGATTTTCTACTTCATCAGACAAAAATCATTCAGAGAACTCGCAGCAAGATTTATGACGGGATCAGTAGGACAACAAAGGGTCCCAGAAGAATTTCTAAGAAATGCAAGGATTCCAATACCACCAATTCCTCTACAAAAATCTCTAACAAACCAACTCGACAAAATAAAAGAAAAAGTAGAATCTTTGCTAAAATATCAAAACATAATATCCGAAAAATTAGAAGCCCTCACAAGAACTGCATTAAAAAGGGCGTTTGAAGGAAGATTATAAATTCTCATCAACAAAAACGGCGTCAAAACACGTTTTCTGTTTAACTACTTTTGCACTTTTCATCTTGCTTCGTAATTTCTGACTTTTTAATGATTATATTTTTGGTTAAAACTTCAGCTCTAAGTTTGGCGAGCTCATACCTAAGAAATGCCGCTTCGTAGCCAACATCTTTAGATCTTGAAATTCTTTTCTGGGTCTGTGATGCGCTAATTTTTATACTCAATCTTTAACCCCTCTATGAGTTTATCCAATTCACTTTTGGGAGCAACCATAATCTCTCTTTTTCTGTTATAAATTGTTTCTAAAGTCTCTATTGTGCTTTTCGCTATTTCATGCGTTCCTTTTTCATCTATTATTCTTATGTCCGTATCCTTTCCGACGCCCGGTGCCACTTCTGCAGCCTTTTTGGCATCATAAACGATAAAGAGCGCATGTCTTAACGGTAGATAGGGAGTGCATGAACACGTTATAAACGTCGTGACTGCATGAGGGGATCCAGAGCCTATAGCCATATAACCTAACGAGTCGAAACAGTCTATCATCCCCATACGCATACCTACAGGGGCATCTCTAATGTAGTAAATATGCCCGCCACTCGAATCCACCCCACAAACCAGAACTTCTAATTCAATGCGCATCTCATCGATTTCGCCGTCTAAACGCACAAGAAGCTCTATAGGTATTCTTCCACTATATATATCGCCAAAGCTTAATCCTCTATGCTTTAAAATGCTGTCCTCCGCTCTTCGCTTCTTCTCTTCAATATACTCATCTTTGACGATGTGGGCGATTTCATGAACAGTTGGTTCTTTTAATTCTGCAATTTTAACTCTGCTCCTATCAAAAATTTCCGTGTGAGTAATTGAACCAGATGTTAAGGCCACACATGTAGAAGAAAGCTCTTCAATTTTAGGAACACCATGTTCAAACTGTATAGCCAAATGACCTGCAGTTATCATTCGATCTGAAGCTACAATTACCTTTGGCTTTTCTTTTACATCGCATATTACACTTATACAAATAGTCAAGACCCTACCCCCTTTCTAAACAGGTTAATTATTTGTGTTATATGACATTTACGGCTTTTAAATAAGAACGTTTACAAACTATAGACCACGTCTAGGGGGTAAAATACAACGGAACATGGCTAATCATCGACCCATGGTATATAGGCAACTCCCAGGAATCCCAAGACCTAAAACCTTAGACCAGAGTTTCAAAACGCAACAGGCGTAATAGTGTAATACCCAGACGGAACCACAAACGACGCAAGCCAAGAACACGGCTACTAAGCACAAATAAAATATAGCAAAATTGAACCATTAATTGAAAAATTGAGGAAATAAAATGGCCAAATGTCCAAACTGCAAAACAGAAAACCCAAACCCAACAAAAACATGGAAATATGGCATATTCACAGTAAAAGCCTACACTTGCAAAAACTGCCAAACACAATTCAGAGAATATTGTGACAAAAATGGAAAACATAGCTTCACACTAAAACTCCAAAAAGGAAAAGGCTACATCAAAGCATGAAAATGAGTTTACTCTGAATGAGTGATTGTTTCTTTCACTTGTGTATCTGGGTCACACTTTACTAAGATTACAATTGTGTGGGGGTTTCCTTCAGGATTAAAGCGATGAACTATTTTGAACTCTTTATGCACTTTTTCGCCGACACCTAAGTAAGGAGATATTGCCTGATTATAAGTAGCACCCCAATGTTCCTTGTTTTTATCCATTATATACCATTGCGCTATGACATGCATCGCATCTTTATTTCTCTTCCACCATTTCTTTTCATTTAAGACTTCGATGTGAAGCTTATGGCAATTTTCTTCAGGCAGATCTTCAATTCTTGAACTGATTTTAACATGAGGCTTTGGCCGTAACCATCGAATTAACTGCGGTATCCCTCCTATTGCGCCTAATATTGCCAATAACGAAGTTATTATTCTTAGGACATCATCAAAGGTCATGAAATATCAACTCTCTGAGTAAGCTTACATATGTCGCTATACTAATTCTTTCATAACCTGCTAAAGCAGTTTTCTAAGTTCGTTTTTATTTAAGCCTACTGGGATAACACTAAATTCGTATTTACACATCGGAGTTTCATCATACAAACTTATTACGAAAGCACCATCCTTAGGTCTAAAAGCTATTGCATACTCTTCTAACTTTTTAACTAAAGCTCTATTCTTAGACCAGCCAGCCTCAGCTTCAACATTAACTAAGACATCAACTCCAGCCGCCTTTTATTACGAAAATCTACAACATTTTCAACCCAGCGGCGATACAAAAGAACATCAGGCCGCAGCCTAACACCATTCTCCATCAAGTATCCGCCAAGATTCCAAACTTTCCCGAAGCCTCACTCTTAAACCATAAGCGACACTCATGCGATAAAGCCGTCAATCCAATAATTAGGCTGGAAAGCCAAACTGTAAATTTTCGAATCTTTAGTTTCCTAAATAACATTGGTGGGGATCTGATCCCTAACCGGTGATCCATTAGCCCTCCTCAAGTGAACACCATAAAGTCTATACCTACGCTTAAACCAAAACCCACAATTCTCCTTAAACCCTTCATAACCCGGATCAACCACCCTAGTTGGGGCACTCAAATTTATCAGCGCAAGAACAAACCAACATTCATAAGCCGCCTTAACAAACCTCGCATCAGGCTCAGCCTCACCCCTCAACACGCGAGAGACACCACGCGCTACAAAAGATGTAAAGTTCACAACAAAACCTTCACCAAACCTACTCTTAAGAAGCGCCTCCTCATCCCTCAAAGACCTACAAACCTCAAACCCCAACCCAACCAAAATGCCCACCAAAACAACAATTTAGAAACAACAAAATAACACTTATTATAAAATGTCCCAAAAAGACAGACAAAAAGGAACAAGGTAAGCCCATTTCTGAACCAGCAATAAAGATGGGCTCTGACAAAACTGTCTGTCCAAACCGCTGAAGAAAGACAGACAGTTGACACATTCCAAAACCGAACATGCTTGCTTAAATGTTGTTGTGGCTGTTTTTCTGCGCACAACAACACAAACAGCGCAATGTCAATCGAGCAACTGGCTGCGAACAGCAAAGTCCCAAAAGCTCACAAAGGAAAAACGATGTTGGTCATCTGCTTTTCAATTTTTAATGTAGGTTGTTTGGCTTCGAGGTCTACTGTGGTTTCCAGTGCATAAAAAATAAATTGTAACGGTAAATCTTAAGAGTTAAGAAGCCTCAAAACAGCATGAGAAGAGGCTGCGTAAACCCATGCCAGCCTTCCAGCTTATAGTTTTAGACAAAACCCACCACGGCAGCGGCGTAAAATGTGCAAAATGCGGCAAAACTCTTAAACCGGGCCGGAAAGCATGGAAGCACACGGGCCGATACGAAACACGCTACTACTGCCCCGAATGCTATAAAGCCTTATGGCATTAACTTATTGTCTTTTTGGGAGCATCAGATTTGTTCACTTTTGAAATCCATTCTTTTAATGCTTCATTTATCGCCCGTTTTAAAGTCATAGGTTTCTTCTTATTTACAGTCTCTTTGAAGCTTTTCCAAACCTCATCATTTATCAATAAACCAGCATGCATCCTTTTTATCGGTGAAACTTCTACATTAATTCCTAAACGCGCAAGCTCCAATTCATGGAACCATTGGGGTTGCTTTTTATGCAACCATTCTTCATAAGCCATTATTTTCGTGCGGCGGTAATTCTCGTTCACGCGGAGTCTTTTTGCATGATATGGAATCCCTGCCTCTTCAAGCGAATCTTGCAGATACCGTATGTCGTCTTCTTCTCTTCCTATACGAATAAGACTCAAATATAACGCTTGAGAAAACGGCAAAATTTTGGAATTATAATTGTTCCAACTCAGAAGCTTATCCTTGACACGTTCAGGCAGTTTTTCAGAGTTTAAAATTAAGGCAAAATCAGGCATGGCCTCAATGAACTGCTCAGCCTTCTTTGTTATTTTAGAACGTAACTTCCGCTCATAAACTTCTCCAGGTTTAAACTCCCCAGCTAAATATTTCCGCTCTGTCTCCGACAAAAATTTTCCATACATGTTACCATCATCCATTCACATAGATTCAATATTTTTCCCGGACATATATAGTTGACGGTTGAAAACATGAAAAAAGAAGAGACACGTGTAATCGCGACTCGTGTAACAAAACGTTTTGCGGCGCTTTTAGAGGAATATTGCCGGCAAGACGCCCATGTAAATCTGGCAGATCTTATCCGCGACGCCATTCGTGAGAAGATCCAAAAGGATGCCCCGGAGCTCTATGCCAGGCTATTCATGGAGGTTTCTGGAGGAGGCAACAATGCTGTGGACATTGACTGTTGACCATTGCCACCTTGCAACATTGGAGGCTGCTGAAAATGAACAGAAAGAGCTGTGCGGATAAAAGCTTTTGTGATGGAAAGATTGAGTTTGCGAAAGTGAATAAATGTCTTTTCTTTAAAGTCGATAGTTATCTAACTAACTATCTATCTAAAGAATCCGTCTTTTCCCAAAACCAAGAAACTAAAACTATGCCATTCCTTAAAAAATCAACATTCACTTTGGGAGAGTGGTTTAATGAGTGAGCGCCCGCACGCTCACATGGTTTACATTCCTACGGAGCTTTATGTTGGTTTGTTCAAGAAGATGTGTTCTTTGGAGATTGGCATGAGTGCTGCTATCCTGGATGCTTTGAATGAGGATTTGTTTAGGCGGGGTTTTATTGATGAGGAAACTTATCTGAAGTTTAAAGAGCGTTATTCACGGAAGCTTATTGATGTTGTCAGGGAAAAAGAGCAGCCTTCTGTTAAAGTTGAAGTTAGCGCTGCCAAATATGAAACTAAAATTGAGATTCGGAAAAGGCAAATTGACTTTTCTAAGCTTACGGATGATGAGCTTTTAGAATGTTACCGTAAAGCCATAATTTCTAATGATGTGGTAACGCCTAATCTTATTCAGGGAGAAGCAAAAAGGCGCGGTTATCGGTTTAAGGCGGATGCTTCTGGAAACGTCCAAATAATCAGCTTAAAGGCAGGTGTCTCCATTGAATGATTCTGAAGATTTGAAAATTTTCTTAGATGATTTTGTGAATTTCCTTGAGGGTTTGGAAGCCTCTATTGTGAAAATGAAACAGCAGATTGTTAAGCTGGTAGGGACAGCTGGAGAAAAGCGGAAGTGGGGGTGGAACCCGGACGCTATAAAATGGGTTGATGACAGCGGGCCTAGCGGGCAATACCAGAGAAGTGAAGACGTGAACAATCCAGAGTTTAAGAAGATGTTGAGTGATTTGGCGGAGCATAATGGCAAGTTAACCAGAGATGGTGTTTTCTATTGGGTTTTCAGGAACGGTTCAACTGTGGGAAGAAAGCGTAAAGAGGCTAAGCGCTGATGGTTCTTAGCTGCCCACAATGCGGATCGCCAAAAGTTGTTTGTGATGGAAAAAGGAGGAACAGGCTAGGCGTTATTCAACGCTACTTATGCAAAAATTGTTATTATCGATTTTCAGACCCAAAATCCCAAACCATCAACAATCGAAACACGCTTCAACGTGCTGAGAAAATTGATACGTTGACTTTAAATTCACCAGACGCCTCATTTTTAAACTGTCAAGGGAGCGATGAAGCCCTAAGCAGAGCGACCATCGGCCAGAAAAGGCTGATGAAAACCTTGACCGAAGTAGATACCCCGTCCAAAAGCGGGCTTGCGGGGGCCACAGAAACCTTCAGCCAAGAAAACCCTGCCCAAAGCAATGATGTGAACGCAAAAATCTTGGAGTTCGCATGGAAATTAAAAAAGCAAGGCTATGCAGAATCAACAATTAAAGGTCGAGTAAAACTCCTTAAAAGGCTTCTAAGGCTTGGAGCGAACCTATTAGACCCGGAATCGGTAAAAGAAGCAATTGCTAAAATGACATGCAGTGACGGAAGAAAAGAATTAGCCGTCGAAGCTTATAGCAGTTTTCTGCTAACTTTCGGAGGAAAATGGGACCCCCCAAAATACCGTAGAATTGAAAAACTACCCTTCATACCCACAGAGACAGAAACTGAACAAATTATAGCAGGATGCTCTCACACGAAAAGGCTGATGACTTTTCTTCAGCTACTTAAAGAAACAGGCATGAGATGTGGAGAGGCATGTCGACTGCAATGGACAGATATAGACTTTGAAAACAACACTATAAGAGTCATGCCCGAAAAAGGCAGCAACCCAAGGATGCTCAAGATCTCAAACAAATTAGTGGCAATGTTGCAAGCCCTACCAAAAACCTCCACAAAAGTATTCGGAGTATCCGTTGACGCAATGCGAAAAAGCTTTGCAAGACAAAGAGCCAGATTGGCAAGAAAGCTGGAGAACCCAAGGCTTCTACAAATAACCTTCCACACGTTAAGACATTGGAAAGCGACAATGGAATACGCAAAAACTAAAGACATCCTTCACGTAATGCAGCTGTTAGGCCACAAAAACATACAGAACACGCTGATATACACGCATTTAGTCAACTTTAAAGAAGACGAATACATTGCAAAAGTAGCCCACACAGAAGAGGAAATATGCAAACTTGTAGAGGCAGGCTTTGAATATGTCTGCGACTACAATGGCAACAAAATCTTCAGAAAAAGAAAGTAACCATTACAACGAAATTTTTAGTGGAGTGTCCGGGGTTCAGTGTAAACGGGCGGGGTGGGATTTGAACCCACGATCACAAGCTTAGGAGGCTTGCGCCCTATCCTTGCTAGGCTACCCGCCCACTGACAACAATAAACACAAAATTTCAACTTAAATATTCCGTGAGAGAAAACTTAAACCATAGCTAGAGCATGAAAGTATTTGGCGTTTGCGGCGGGGGTACCCGAGCCAGGTCTAAATAGGCTGTTCGGGGCTAGACCAGCCTAAGATAAGGGGGAGGACTTAAGATCCTCTGGCGTAGGCCTCCGTGGGTTCAAATCCCACCCCCCGCACTAACAGAATGTCCATAATTTACTAGCTCCGTAGCAAAATACAATAGTGTCGGTTAAACAATGGATGAGGCGACAAGGCGTATAGCCAGACAGCGAATTCAAACCCTTTTTACTTTAGCTAGGGAAACTTATCATGATGATCCACTTCTGGCTCAGCGCTACGTTGATATAGCCCGTAGAATAGCCATGGCTGCTAAAATTCGTCTTCCAACAGAGTATAGGCGCATGGTTTGCCGCCACTGCAAAAGCTTTATCTTGCCCGGTGTTAGCTGTCGTGTCCGCATAAAACAGCGGAGAGAAACCCACGTGGTTATTACATGCCTAAAATGTGGGAAGCACATGCGCATACCCCTTAAAAGGAAGAAGAGGAATGAGTGGGCTTACCCCTAGAATGAAACGCCGCATAAAAAGCGAGTTCGGTGAAGAAAAACCCACCATTTGGATCGGGAAAAGGCAGATTTCCAACGAGCTCATAAAAGAGGTTGAAAAGCAACTTGAGAAAAGGGAAATCGTTAAAATCAAAATTTTGAAAAGTGCCCTACAAGAGACAAAAGCCAGCGAAATAGCAACAGCAATTTCTAAACAGACTGAAGCAGACCTTGTGGAGGTTAGGGGACACACTTTTATCCTTTACAAACGAGGCAGAAAAACGTCAAAAACGTGAAAGCCTTTATATTGGGCTTGGTGAATTACTGAAGGAAAACAGCGGGGAAAGATTGGAATTGCCAACTCCGAATGATGTGCCAGCACCAGAATTCATACAAAAACTAGCCAATTATCTAAAGGAAAATGTTGACGAGATAACACCTCCGGCATGGGCGAGCATAGTTAAAACGGGTGCCCACACGCAGAGACCGCCGGAAAATCCGGATTGGTGGTATGTAAGATGCGCCTCGCTGCTGCGTAAAATATACATTCATGGACCAATAGGGATAGAGCGCCTTCGCGCAGAATATGGTGGTAGAAAAGACTTCGGCGTTAGACCAGAACACGCCGTTAAGGCTGGTGGAGCAATAATAAGAAAGGCTTTGCAGCAGCTTGAAAATGCTGGGCTTGTGGAAAAGTTTCAGAATAAGGGAAGGCGGATAACAAAGGAAGGGAGAAAACTTCTGGAGGATATAGCTGAAGAGGTAAAGAAGGACTTATTGAAGGAAATTCCAGAGCTAGAAAAGTACCAGAAGAGTGATTAACGATGTCGGATGAAGAGCTTGAGGAACTTCGCCAGAAAAAACTTTTGGCACTGCAGAGAAGAATAGCCGAGGAACAACGAAGAGCCCAAATGGAACAGCAGCTTGAAATGCAAAAACAAGCCATTTTAAAAACCATCCTAACGCCGGAAGCGAGGCAAAGGCTGGCAAACCTTAAACTTGTTAAGCCAGAGTTTACGGCGCAGCTGGAGCTTCAGCTAATCCAACTAGCCCAGATGGGAAAGTTGCCGGTGCCCTTAACCGACGAGCAACTTAAACAAATACTAATTCAACTGCAAACCCAAAAGCGGGAAATAAAGATAAGAAGGGTTTAGTATGGCTAGATTCAAACCAACAGCAAAAAAGAGGAGACTCGCAAAAGCGGGAAAGCAGAGAAAAGCTGTTCCAACATGGGTTATAGCAAAAACTGCTGGAAAATTCAGAACCCATCCTAAAAGGAGGCATTGGAGAACCAGGAAAATAAAGGCTTAAAGGTGAAGTATCATGAAGGCGGAAGATGTCGAAGAAAAAGCCGACGAAGAAAAAACCGAACAGAAAAGAGAAGAAATTGTTGAAGAAGCAAAAGAAGAAAAGACTGCAGAGGAATCTCTCGAGGAAAAGTTGGAAGAAGCTGAAAAACCAATAGAAGAGGAGGAAACTGCTGAAGAAATAAAAGAAGAGGAAGTTAAGCCTCCAAAAGCGGAGATTGAGGAAGAAATTGTTGAAGAAAGGTTTTACACGATACCTTTAGGTAAGGCTTGGCTTATGCCCCCGAATAAGAGGGCGCCAAAAGCCATTAGGATAATACGAGACTTTATTAAGAGACACATGAGGCTGGAAGCCAGAAAAGAAGGTGAAGAAGAGGAAGAAGCCGAGCCTAAAAGGCTTATTATAAGTAATGAGGTAAACGAGAAAGTTTGGAGTAGGGGCATAGAAAAGCCTCCGCGGAAAATACGTGTTAGAGTCGCCAGAGACAAGGATGGAAACGTTACTGTTTATTTGGCTGAAGGAGACTGAGTTTGGCAATTTACCTTACAAGCCTCTTTGGAAGTGCAAGCATAGGAGTATATTCACTAGCCACCGAGAAAATGCTCATAATACCAAAGTTTGTTTCCATAAAAAAAGCTGAAAGGATTGAAAATTGGCTTAAGGTTAAGCTTATACACACAACTATAGGCGGCTCAATCCTAGTTGGCGCCCTAGCATGTGCAAACTCAAATGGAATTCTACTTCCCCACCTTGTAAGAGACGACGAAATCGAGGCAATAAAGGCTGTATTTGACGGAAACATAACCGTGATGGAAACCAAGAAAACCGCGTATGGAAACATGGTTTTGGCAAACGATTACGGGGCAATCGTTGATCCAAGACTTAAAGCATCTGAAATTAGAAAAATTTCAGACACCTTGGGTGTTGAGGCTGTTCCTGGAGAAATAGCCCAACTTCCATATGTGGGCTCCTTGGCGGTTGCAACCAACAAGGGAGTTTTGGCACATCCCCTTCTAAAAGAAGATGAACGCAAACTTTTGGAAGACGTCCTCAAAGTGCCAGTGGATGTCGGCACAATCAACTGCGGCATACCATACGTTGGAACGGGGCTTATAGCCAACAGTCACGCCGCTGTTGCTGGCTCGCTGACAACCGGTCCAGAAATGTTTATAATTGGACACGCCTTGGGTGTAGTAAAGGAAGATGTGTGAAGTGAAAGTTTTCAGAGTCACGGGAGAAATCAGAAAACCAAACCTGAAAACTCACTTCAGAAAAGAGGTTATAGCAGTTAAACCAGAACACGCCATAGAAAAAGTCTACACAGAATTGGGCAGCAAACACCGTGTTAAACGTTTCCACATTAAAATAAGCCACGTAGAAGAACTCTCACCGCAAGAAATTGAGGACCCGTTGATAAGAAAGATGGTTATTGGAGAAGGAGAAGTTGGCGGCAAAAGCTGAAGAAGAGCTTAGAAGATTAAGCGTTGAAATGCGCATCTTGGAACAGACAGCTGAGGCCCTACAATCACGAATAAGCATGGTGAACGCCGTGATAACAGACCTAACCTATGCAAACATGACTTTAGAGGGTTTAGAAAAGCAGAAGGAAAACGCGGAGCTCCTAGTTCCAATAGGTGGAAACTCCTACATAAAGGCGAGACTTGAAGACCCAGACAAAGTGACTGTTGGAATCGGTGCAGGAGTTTCAGTGGAAAAGACTTTACAAGAAGCTAAGGAGATAATCAGAAAAAGGCTTGATGACCTAGAGAAAAGCAGAGCCTCCCTTCAACAGCAGTTTTCACAGGTTATTGATAGAATTAATGAAGATAGGGAACGATTTGAGGAGTTGGCAGCTCAATTAAGGAAGGAGACACCTTCCAAGAATGTTTGAGAGGCTAAAGTCTGGCTTAAGCAGCCTAATAAACAAGATTACAACAACAGAGCTTAAGCCGGAAAATCTCCACCCAATACTTTCAGAGTTTAAGCTAAACCTAATAGAGAATGATGTTGCCGTTCCAGTTGCGGAACGTATATGCGAAGAAATGGAAAAACGTCTAAACGGCGTTCAAGTTAAAAGACTTGAAGACAAAAAGAAGATTGTAGAACAACACCTACGCGAAATACTTTTGGAGGTCATGCTCACAAATAGCAAGATAGACCTGTTTAAGGCAATCGAGGAAAAAAGAAAGAAAAAGGAGCCCTTCGTTATAGTTTTTGTTGGAATCAATGGTACTGGAAAAACAACAACCATAGCCAAGGTTGCTAAACTCCTAAACAGTAGAGGCTATACTGTTGTGCTCGCATGCAGCGACACTTATCGAGCAGGATCAATTGAGCAACTGGAAACTCATGCCAAACGTCTAGGCATACGGATGATAAAGCACAAGTACGGGGCAGATCCGGCAGCAGTAGCCTATGACGCGATAAATCATGCAAAGGCCCATGGAATTCACGCTGTTCTTATAGATACCGCTGGAAGAATGCAGACAAATAGAAACCTTATGAGTGAACTTGCAAAAATCAAGCGTGTGGTAAACCCCGACTTGACGATTTTAACTGTTGATTCTTTAACCGGGAACGACGCTGTAATGCAGGCAGAAGAATTTCATAAAAGCGTCGGTATAGACGCAACAATACTAACGAAGGTGGATGCTGACATTAAAGGCGGCTCGGCTCTAAGCGTAACGTACGTCACGCAAAAACCCATATTGTTTGTTGGAACCGGTCAAAAATATGACGATTTAGAAGAGTTTCAACCTGAAAAATTTGTTGACATGATGCTGAAATAAACGGTTATTTCTGCTTGTTTACTGTGAAACGCAATCTCTTAAAAACTTCTTCAAACCCCAATCTTTTAAACAAATTTAAGGATGGCACATTATTAGAGTAAACATCAGCTTCAACGCATTCCACGCCCTTGTTAATGAACCATTCAAGCATAGCTTTAACCAAGGCCATTCCAATACCCCGTCTTCTATAAGATTTTTCAACGAAGCAGTCGCAAATATAGCCTCTCTTGCTCTTGTAAGCCCACGGCTGGCTAACCCATCCAAGCGAATAACCTACAATCTTCCCATCAACTTCGGCGACAAAAACAACTGTATTCTCGCCTTTAATATTTTTAAGAATCCAGCTTGGGCTTTGGAATTCGCTGGGCAAAGGCGAAATCATAGAGTCCATAGCACTTTCGTCCCTTCCAAGCTTCTTCGAAAGCCTAACAATCTCCCCTAAATCCTTTTCATCAGCGTGTCGAATCTTCACATTCACAAGAGTAGTGCCTGACTGTTTCACTTTGCTAAGCGGCACAAAACCTCCCTTCCAAAACAGGCTAACGAGACACACCACCAACTACATCTAATTTCTTAAGAATTTCATGGCGCAGTTCTGGATGGGTTAAATCCTCATTAGGATCGATAAACTTAATCCGCAATTTTTTGTCCGCACTGGCTGGCAGTTTTGCCGTGCCAAGCACTTCAAACCTGAATAGGGCGGATTTATACCAGTTGATTCCAGGATTTTTGTCCACTTTAAAGCCTAAATCGTAAGCGAATTCCTCGTAGTCTGCAGTGCCATAATCCATTGGATAAACGGAGAAGCCTTGAATAACATCTGTGATGACGCAGTTCATGTTGGCAAGCAGTTTCTGAACAGCCAACCACTTTTTCAGTGAAGCCTCGTAGTGAGTTAAGCCAAAATATCCAACACCGTTCTCTTTAAGGCATGAAACGCCTCTCACAATGAAAGCCCTCAAGCCAGAAACTGTTTCGAGCGGCTCCGAGGAAAACACATCGAACCTTCCTCGAAGCTCCTTAGGTAGTGGCTCAGCCACATTGTAATTGACAAACTCTATGTTAAAGCCATAATCCTTGTTGACGTCACCTAGGAAATCGCCCAAGCGTTTATCGATGTCCAGAACTGCGATGCGGGAAGGCAAACCAGTTAGGGCTAGGGCAACACTCAACAAGTCATCGTCACCTATCAGAACAATGTTTTTTCCATCCAAGTCCCCATAATAATGCATTAAGGCTGTCCGTGCGACCACATCCTGCTCAAGCATATAACCTTGGAAAAAGTCTAGAGATGGGCTTGGTCTCTTTTCAGCGATCCGTTTAAACTCTTCAAGAATTTCTCTGAATTTCGCTTCCGGAATTATTCGCTTGCCAAGACATGATGGGCAGACTTTAACTTCAAAGTCTAGGCTTCTTAAGTTAATTTTTGCTTTACCCTTCTCGGTTACATGAAAACCGCTCTCATCACCGGTTATAAGTCCTTCGCCATTAAGCCGCTTAAGCGCAACCACAAAATCTTTTAAGGGACTGTTGACTTTTTCGAGAAGCTCCCAGAAAGTTTTCCCCGAAGCTACGAGTTCACGGAGTATTTTGGCTTCCAGCCTATCCAAGGACATCCCTCCTTATAATACGTTTCTCGACACTTTTAGGCTGAAATTCCTCCACCAACAAATCAAAAGCTTTCAGGGCTGGCTCATCATCCCCGCATGTGAAAATATCTAAAGCCATATAACCATACTCCGGCCATGTATGAACGCTAAGGTGTGACTCGCTTAGGAGATAGATGGCGGAAACCCCATGAGGCTCAAATTGGTGGAAACTTGAAGAGACCGCGTGCAAACCAGATTTAGCAACTACCCTATCCAAAACCAACCGCAGATCTTCCACTCTTGAGATTTTCCGGGGATCCACACCCCGAAACTCGGCGATAATGTGGATGCCCATATCGAACACCCAACATTATCGTCGAACTTCGGAAGCATGTTCCACATATCGTCTTGAGGCAACTATGCATACGTTTTCTATCCTCTGAAATTTTCCCGAAAAATTTTCCTTTTATAAATTTTTTGCTGCCTAAAACTCAACACAAAAGATGCATAAACAAGGAAACAGCGTTGCTTTCAAATAACTCGCAAATCACCAAGGGTTAACTTGAATTGCATCAAATTTAGACGTACATTCCTTGAACTTTTGTAAATCCATTGGAATGAGATTCCAGCTGGTCGCCTTTAAATTTCCAGCCACACTAACCGCTATAGCTAGAACCTTCCGAGCAGCTTAAGAAGTATAGCCTTCGCCGAATAAAGGCGGTTCTCACTTTGCTCATAGATAATCGAGTTTGGGCTTTCTATCACGTCTTCGCTTATCTCGTAGCCTCTGTGAATCGGCATGTCATGCATAATGTAAGCGCTGCTTCCTCGCAGCAACTCCTTATTTATCTGGTAGGGCATCATAAGTTTGATGCGCTTTTCTTTTTCAGCGGCGAATTTTGGGTCTGTGAAAAACTCCATGTCAACCCAAGTGTCAGTGTAAACGAAGTCCGCATCTTTTATAGCTTCTTTAACATCCAACGTGGTCTCGTACAGTCCAGTTTTCCTAGCCTCCTCAAGAAGTTCATCATCCCTTGAAGGCTCATTGAATATCGGTGTTACAGTGGTTATTTTCACACCGGTTTTTGTGCAACCTTCAATGAGCGAATTGCAGACATTGTTATGAACCCCTATGTAGACAACTTTTAAGCCTTTAAGTTTGCCCTTCTTCTCCTTCATAGTCATTAAATCAGCTATTGCTTGACTTGGATGATATTTTTCATCGCAGCCGTTAATCACTGGAACCCTTGAGGCCTTAGCCATAACTTGCAAATCGGCGTTCCGCAATAGTCTCGCCATTATGCAGTCAACATTCCTCGAAAGGTATTGGGTTTCATCGTATATGTCGGCTATTGTAAAGTTTGTCGTTCTCCAATCAATGTAAAGCGCGTGACCCCCAAGCTGAGTCATAGCCACCTCAAAAGAGACTCTGGTTCGCGTTGAGGTTTTCTGGAATATCATGGCCAAGGATTTACCGTCCAAAGCCCTACGATACTTTTCAGAATTTCGTTTAACCTCAATAGCTTTATCGATAATCTCTAAAAGTTGTTGACCAGACAAATTCTTGAAGTTAATTAGGTGCATCCTTTCACTTTCCAGCTATTTAAACCTAAAGCTTCAACAGTTTCAAGCATTATAAGTTTTATGGAAACCTTTATCCCTAAAAGGGCACATTGCTATCGTGAACAAAATGATCTTAATAGTCGCATCAACGAAAGACCCGGCAAGCGAAAATATTGCAAGAAAAATTATAAGCAACCATCCATTCAGACAAGCTGGCGAAAAAGGGTACACCGCGGAGATTTCCGGCCAAAAAGTTGAACTAAGGATGTTAGACGAAGAGCTAGTTTATGCACAAGACATAGTCAAGCTTTATCCCACACTAGACCTAATCATTTTCATTTCAAGACATAGCAGTTTAAGCGGAACCCCCACGCTGTCAGTGCATACCCCCGGAAACCTTGGAGATGCAAATTTGGGTGGAATCCCAAGAAAAGTGTCCATTGCACCAGCGAACGCCATGAAAGCTGCATTAAGCACCATGTCAAGGCTTGTTGAAGAAAAAGATTTAAACTACAAAGTTTCCTATGAATGCACCCATCATGGTCCATCACTCGATGTGCCAGCAATGTTTGCCGAACTTGGGAGCACACCAAAAGAATGGGAAGATTTAGAAGCAGCAGAAGTTGTTGCACACGCTGCAATAAAAGCCGTTGAAAATTTCAGCCAACAAAAAAGCAGGGCGATACTCGGCATCGGAGGCCCGCATTACAACGAAAAATTCACTAAAATGGCTTTAGAAAGCGACATAGCGTTCGGGCATATGATACCAAAATACGCTATAGCCAAAATTGATGAGGTGATTCTGAGGCACTGCGTTGAAAGAACATTGGAAAAGGTTGAATTTGCGATTTTAGACTGGAAAGGAATAAAGGGCGAAGATAAACCAAACATTGTTAACATGCTTAACACTATAAAGTTGGAATTCCAAAAAGTTTAACAACTCGCCCTCGGTTTACCATTATGTCTAGATAGAAAAGTTAATAGAAATGCTCATTTAGTTTTTAAATGTCCTAAATGTGGAAGGAAATATTGTTTGGAAATGTGTGCAGAAATGGCTGAACGAGATGGCACATGTTGGCAATGTGCAAGTGATTGGATTCCAGACAAATAGCTAAACTTTAAAAAGTCAAAAGACTTGAATCCGACTTAAAACTGATAAACAAAGTTAGTGAAGCGAGTAGGCTATGAGTCGTATATCGAGGATGGGAACACATGTCGATTTAACCATAATGGGCATTCCAGAAGATTTACGTGCATGAATTCTGCGATGCGCGCGCAACTCTTTTCTCCAACTTCAACCACCAAAGTTTTCACCTTAAAACTTCAACCGTTAAGGTTCAGCAATACCAGCAGTTGGTATTTTTTAAGCGGAAGTACTAGTGGTTGGTATTGAAGGCCACATAATCAGACGAGCGCCTTCGCGTTCACAGTCCCAAAAGGGCTCAGAAGCCTGGCGCTCATCATTTTAGTGGGGTTCATAAAAGATTAAACGCGTAGGGCTTCACGTTGCAGGAACAGAAAAAGGGGGTGTGTGCTGGAGATTTCGCCAGAAATCTTATAAAATGCTTGTTTATCTTATCAAAGGCGCAGCTTGCTGGTTGGCAAAATGGGTTTAAGGTCCTTCCTATCGCAATGCGCCAGAACATTAAAACTGGCAGTGAAACCCGGAAAAAGCGAGCTTTGGCTATCAATAAAGATATGCTTTTTAGGCATAGGGGCCGTTGGACTCATAGGATTTATAATAGCAATGCTAACAAGACTAATCACATTCTAGTTAATGGAGCGGAGGAAAACATTGGAAAAACCATCCACAAAAATTTTTGCAGTAAGAACCACAACAGGCCAAGAGAGAAACGTGGCTAAACTTGTTGCAGCAAGAATAGAGATGAACAAAATACCAGTGAAAGCCATCCTTGTCCCGGACACTTTAAAAGGATACATTTTTATGGAGGCGGAAGGCCCCCACTTTGTTGAGCAAGCCATAGCCGGCATAAAACACGTTAGGTCAAGAGTCCCAGACTTCGTTAACTTCTCAGAGATAGAGAAGTATATTGTTAGGAAGCCCATAATAGAGGAGTTAAACGAGAACGATATTGTTGAGGTTACAGATGGACCCTTCAAGGGGATGCGGGCGAAAATCACACGCATAGACAGAACAAAGGAAGAAGTGACGCTGGAACTTCTTGAAGCAACTTTCACCTTGCCCATAACGGTTCACTCAGACTACGTCAAACTTGTTGAGAAGGCAAAGGATAAAGGAGGCACATAGCATGAGCGAGAAAAAAGTTGTGGAATTGCTCGTGAGCGGGGGACAAGCAACCGCTGGTCCACCGTTAGGTCCGGCTTTGGGCCCCCTCGGCGTGAACGTTATGGCTGTGGTTAATAAGATAAATGAGCTCACAAAAGACTATGCTGGGATGAAAGTTCCCGTGAAAGTTACTGTTGACCCGGAAACCAAGACCTTTGAAGTTAGTGTTGGAACACCAACAACATCAGCCTTAATCGTTAGTGAACTGAAAATTGAGAAAGGCTCGGGAAATCCGAAGGCGCAGAAAGTTGGAAACCTGACGATGGAGCAGCTTATACGTATAGCAAAGATAAAACGCCCAGAACTACTTTCAAAAACGCTGAAGTCTTCGGTAAAAGAAATTTTGGGAACATGCGTCAGCATGGGCGTAACTGTTGAGGGTAAAGACCCAAAGGATGTTATGAGAGAAATCGATGAAGGGAAATATGACAAAATATTTGCTGAAAGCGAAGCCTAAAGGAACATTTTTATAATGGCTTTATAATCCATCAATGGCACGGAGTAAACAAAAATGCCGATAGAGCAGAAAACACTGCTGTCAGCTGTAAAAGAGGCGAAGGAAAGAGGTGGAAAAAGAAACTTCACTCAGTCAGTGGAGCTTATCCTAAATCTGCAAGACATCGACATGAAATCGCCGGAGGGAAGACTTCAAGAAAACGTTGAACTACCATATCCGTCAGTGGAAAAAACAAACAAGATCTGCGTGATTGCCACAGGTGAACTTGCACTTAAGGCGAAAAGAGCTAACGCAGACCTGGTGCTGAACAGAGCTGAACTTGAGGGACTAGCAGGAAAAAAGAAGGAATTGCGAAAGCTGGCCAACGAATATGACTTCTTCATAGCTGAAGCCCCTTTAATGCCGCTGGTAGGCAAAGTTTTGGGTCCAGCCCTTGGGCCGAGAGGTAAAATGCCCATACCAGTTCCCCCCACAGCAGACATTGAAAGTTTGCTGAATAAATATCGAAGAACAGTTGTTGTTAGAATGCGTAATCAGCCCGTAATCCAATGTCGCGTTGGAACGGAAAACATGAAGGAGGAGGAGTTGGCGGAAAACATCCAAGCAGTTTTAAGGGTTGTTGAAGGAAAACTGAAGAGAGGTATGAAAAACATTAAATCAGTTTGCATAAAAACAACCATGGGCGCGCCAGTAAAAATTAAGCCATAAAGAGGGGAAGAGTCTGCCGTCTCAACAAGTTTTGAAAGAAAAAATCAGTGAAGTTGAAGAGATAACGAAAATTTTAAGGCAATATAAAGTGGTGGGCATAGCAAGTCTTCAAAAAGTTAGAGCCTCCCAGCTTCAAGAGTTTAAGAAAAAATTGGCGGCAGACGTTTACATGCGGGTCGTAAAAAACACTTTAATGAAAAGAGCCATTGAAAACTGCAAAGAGAAACCAGGACTTGAAAGACTGGAGAAATATCTCACAGGTCCAAACGTTTTCCTCTTCACAAACCTAAACCCATTCAAATTGGCACTGCTTCTTGAGAAGGGGAAAGTTCGACTAACAGCAAAAGCCGGTGACATAGCATCCTTTGATGTCATAGTTCCCGCTGGAAATACTGGACAACCCCCCGGACCTATAATCAGCCAATTGAACGCTGTTGGCTTGCCCACGAGGATTGAGTCTGGAAGCGTTTGGATAACAAAGGACACTTTAGTGGCGCGGAAAGGCGAAGTGATTTCAGAAAGACTTGCAAGTGTCTTGTCAAAGCTTGGAATAAAACCGGTTGAAGCTGGCCTAATAATGAAAGTGGTGTATGACGAAGGCTTAATCATAGAGGGAGAACAGCTCAAAATAGATTTAGAGGAAACCAAGAAACAGTTTGAAACCGCCCACGCAGAAGCCTTCAAACTTTCAATAGGTGTGGCCTACCCAACAAAAGAAAACATACAAGTACTGATCCAAATTGCCCACCAAGAGGCATATGCCCTCTCATTAGGCGCAGCCATACCAACCAAGGAAACAATAAAAGACCTTATTAGAAAAGCTCACGCTGAAATGTTAAGCTTAAGTATGAGAGTTCCCAATTTGGAAGGGGAAACGCGGCAAGGTTAAAATAGTTTAAAGTAGAGGTGAAAATGGTATGGAATACATATACGCTGCAATGCTCCTCCACAAGGCTGGAAAACAAATAAACGAAGAAAACTTAACACAGGTTTTGACAGCTGCTGGAATAAATGTTGACGCCGTCAGAGTTAAGGCTTTAGTTGCTTCATTAGCTGAGGTCAACATAGACGAGGTTATAAAGTCGGCTCCAACAATGATGGCAGCACCAGCCGCCGCACCTGCAGCCGCAGCACCAGCAGCAGAGGCCAAACCCAAAGAGGAAGAGAAGAAAAAGAAAGAAGAAGAGGAAAAAGCCAGAGAAGAAGCAGCGCTTGAGGGGCTTGGGGCACTCTTCGGCTAGATGTATTCTCCTTTTTGCAACTTGTGAAAACTCTGCATTCAAAAGCCTAGTAATGAATATAAACAAATCCCAAATTATTGCTTAACATGAAACTTTGCAGTGCATGCCTATTAGGAATAAAATGCAGATATGACGGAAAAAGCGCCCGAAACAGAAAAGTTATCATGTTGTTGAAGGCGGAAACCCTAATACCAGTTTGTCCAGAACAGCTTGGCGGCTTACCAACACCAAGAGAACCCGCAGAAATAAGAGGAGAAAGAGTATTCACAAGGTCTGGAAAAGATGTCACTGAAAACTTCGAACGCGGAGCAAAAGAAGTTTTGAAAATAGCAAAATTATATGGAATAAAGGAGGCTATAATGAAGCAGGGAAGCCCATCATGCGGCAGCGGACGCATCTACGATGGAACGTTCTCAGGTAAAACAATAAAGGGTGATGGGATTACTACAGCCGTGTTAAAAGAAAACGGGATTAAAGTGATAACTGAAGAAGACCTATAGTTTTAGTTTAAGCTATAATTACGTTTACTTCTTTTTAGAAGCATGGAAAGCATGACAACCAGCCATCCACAAATAATCATCAGAGTTCCCGGAAAAGCGCTCAGTTTATAGGTTAATATTAATGCTTCAAAGATGAAGAAAGATGCTGCCATTGCAACCGCTGATAAAAATGCAAGTTTTTTCCCGTATTTCTTGTATGTTTGAACAGTTATAAGTCCGGCGAAGAAGAAGTCTCCCAAACCAAGCGACATGTAAAGTGTGCCCCAACTTGTTGTTATTGCCGGAATAGTAGGTAAGATAACAAGCACTGGAAGCCTTAAAGCAGAAACATGCGTCGCTGCTGAAACCATAGTGCGTGTCACAAGAACGAGAATTGTGTCCGCAGCTGTTAGAAGACCGGCAAAAAGTATGGTTGTTTTCCATGTGAAAAGAGCCCCCAGATAGAGGATTATTAGAATAGCGAAGACTATGCCGTACATGTCCAGCAGGTATGGAAACCAAATGTGGCTTCTACCGTAAAAAGCGTAAAGGATTATGAATAGGGCGGATGGTAGAACCGCCAAATACCATCGCCTCCCAACATTCGTTCTAACCTCCTCAAAGACTAAAGCGACAAAGGAAAAGCCAAACAGACAGTAAAAGGCAACAGCTCCATAAGCAGGCATACCTTCCAATACGCCCATGCTAAGGAGGCTTACAGTTGCTGCTAAAAAGCTGACTATAAGAAAGGTTGCACAGAAAAATTGGGCTTTAGTCTTTTGAAAATCTGAGAAAATGTAGGTGAATATGAATAGAAGAGATGAATAAGCAAACAAAAATATTGTCATAACAGCCATTTGCGGAACGAAGACCATAAGCGAAACAGCCACACTTATAGCAGCCACAAGCATAACCGCATCTTTGACGCCAAATTCCCTCTCTTCAAAAGTTGCCTTCAACTTTTTCTCCACTCTATCATTCAGAAATGTAGCCATAACGGTCACAACGAATAGCGTTAGAGGCATGGCAATGTCAAAGTACATAAACGCACATAAGTCGAACAGACATTTAAACCTTAAACCAAAAGGCGCAGTTAAAAACTGCCAAGGTGGCGATGAGAGCTTCTTCTGTTCGCACCGTTTCAGTCAGCTGACCTGGAATTGTGTTGACAACAAAATCTACAATTCGGTTTAGATTAAGCCCTTCTCGTTTTGCTATTTCATAAAGCCCTTTTGTCGGCGCCCCAAAAACTATCAATAAGTCCTTTGCGCTCTTCCATCTTTCAGCGATTTTCCCTTCAACCTCGGGAAAAAGGGCACCATATTTTGATGTGGCTATTTTAAGTTCGAACGGCCTACTCTGCACTAATTTTCCTAAGGAGTCTTCCCATATGGTCACCGTATAACCCCAATAGTGGGGAATCTCGTTGCGGTTTACAAGACTTGCCATAACATAATTGTTTACGCCATCAATTTTTACAGTCACCCGCCTTCCCAGCGGTAAATGCTTCCCCGAAATCAACGCGGGTTTGTCCACACCTATATTTACAAGCATGCCCTCCTTAACTCTCTCAACGGTGACGCCTTCCCTAAAATCGCCAACTTTCAAGTCTACTGCCCTTTTGCCTAGGGGATGATGTGGTGTTCTTAAAGGTGGAAGAATACCGGCATAACGCAACTCAGGTCTTATTTTGAATAGTCTCTTTCGTAGGTATTGTGGAGTTTCCATATAACCTAATAATGTGGCAATAAAATCCATGTCGGCCCTTTGGTCGAGCTTAAGCTCGTCTTTGTAGATTATTATTTCATCAACTCCGAAAATGGCGGCAGCCCGCCCAATTAAACCTATTTTTGAGGTCTTTTCTCGCAGGTGTGGAGTGTCTGAAACGACAGATGCTGGAATGGCTATCGAGATTTTCTTTCCATGCAATCTTTACACCATTCACATTTTATTGGCGGTTTTACTTAAAAGCTAAAAGCACGGCAATCATAACTGATACCGGTGCAAAATGCCAAAAGCTTCAATTCTAGACGATATAAACGAGATTAAAAGGATAGACAAAAGCAGTATGCTTTCCTTCTGCGTTAACGCCGCAAAACATTATGAAAAGGCCGCTCAAATAGCTGAAAAGGCCACTGTCGATTATCCAAAACCTAAATCGATAATTGTGGCTGGCATGGGAGGCTCAGCCGTAGGCGGGGAACTCCTAAAAGATTGGGCACATGATACACTACCAGTTCCGGTAGAGGTTTGTAGAGAATATACGCTGCCAGCTTATGTTAACAAGGACGCCTTAACATTCATTGTGAGCTACTCTGGAGAAACTGAAGAAACGTTAAGCGTTTTCCTTGAAGCACTTAAGCGAAAAAGCATGGTGATTTGCATAGGCTCAGGAGGCACTTTACTAAATTTTGCAGAGAAAATAAACGTTTCAAACATTCGTGTTCCAGCAGGGATTCCGCCAAGGACAGCCTTCCCCTACCTTTTCATTCCCATGCTGATATGTTTGAGAAAAATCGGCTTAATCACAGAAGTTGAGCTTGAAATCCGCGAAGCCATCGCAACAATAAGGCAGATATGTGACGAGAACACGCCGGAAAAGCCCCTTGAAGAAAACCTCTCTAAAAAGCTTGCAACCAATATTTTCAGAACTGTTCCGGTTGTTTATGGCTTTGGATTTTACCGTTCCGTTGCCCAACGCTTCAAACAACAATTTAATGAGAATAGTAAGGTTCCCTCGAAATGGGAAACTTTCCCAGAGCTAAACCATAACGAAATTGTGGGATGGGAAGAAGCTGGAGAACTAGCGAACCACTTTTCAGTAGTAATTATAAGGGATAAGGCCGAACCGGAACAGATCAGATGCAGAATCGAGGCAGCGAAGGAACTGCTAAGCAATAAAGTTGCGAGAATCTACGAGGTCTGGAGTAGAGGCGAAGGAAAATTGGCTAAAATGCTGTCCACGATGCTAATTGGAGACTTTACAAGCGTTTATTTAGCGATTTTGCGAGGTGTTGACCCAACACCAGTTAAGACGATATCAACACTTAAGGATAAAATTGCCAAAACTGGTGTAAAACAAAAAATTGTCGACGAGCTGCAAAGCTTTGCAAGGAAATGCCATTAAGCCTAAAATCTTTGGGCAATAAACTCTTCAAACATTTTTTCAGCAATTTCCAACGATAGCAGCTGTGGAGGACGCTTAAAGGCATAAGCACATATGGGGAGTATGGCTCCCTTCAATTTTCGGTTTAATGCTATTTTAACAGCCCTTATGACGTCTAAGAGCACGGAGCCAGCGTTCGGCGCATCCACCGTTGATAAACGCATGTCTATCTGCATGGGTGTTCCGCAGAAGTATAACCCTCGAATCCAAAAGTAGCTGTCACGTCTGTTCTGTAAAAAGTCAACATAGTCCGTTGAACCTGCAACAACTTCTGCCTCATAAGGCAGTGCCGCCTTAACCGTTTCTGTTTTAACTATTCGTTTTAATTCGCGTGTTCTTTCCAACGTGTCAAGGGATTCCGCTCCCCCACCAACGTCAAGCTGGTATGTTTCCGTTACACGAACACCATGCCTAGAAAGAAGCTGAAGCAACGTTTTATGCAGTGTTGTGGCACCTATTTGATCTACTAGGTCGTCGCCTACAAGGGGTAATTCAGCTTCTTCAAAACGCCTCGCCCACGCTGAATTGCTTGCTATAAAAACAGGTGTAGCGTTTACGAAGGCGCATCCGGCTTCTAAAGACTGACTTGCATACCATTCGGAAGCCTTAACAGCACCGCTAGGAAGCAGATTAAGCACAATTTCAGCGCCGCTTTCCTTCAACACATCTGCAACACTAACCTCTTTTGAATCGCTAACTTGAATCATTTGCTTTGTATATTCGCCAACGCCATCTAAAACCGGCCCTTTATGAACCAATATGCCAGATGGCGGCACATCCACGAGTTTAGGGGCACTATTAGGCGGTGTGAATATGGCCTCTGAAAGGTCTCTACCAACTTTTCTACTGTCAATGTCGAAAGCCGCGACAATTTGGATATCTTTAGGGTGAAAACCTCCCAGGGTTAGGTGCCGCAAACCTACGCATTCATCATCGCTATTGAAGTTCTTATAATAATGCAACCCTTGAATGAGGGCGGATGCACAGTTTCCAACACCAACTACAGCCACTTTTATGCTTGGCAAGTTTAAGCCACCATTTTGTTCCTTCATATTGCATACTGATTTATAAAGCTCTATGCCATCCATTACCAGTTAAGCGTGATAAAAATGAAGACATGGTTAGATGTTTCGGTTCTACGCTGCCCAAACTGTGGACGCCATTATGTTGAAGCTTCATGGTATGTCATAGAAATGGAGGCAGATATTCAATGCGGAGAGTGCGGAAAGGAATTCAACAGCAAAAAGAATGCTCTAGACAGAGTTCTCCTCGAATTTGAAATAAACGAAAATGGAAAACTCCAAAACGTGGAAATCTTCAAACATCTAAAAATAGGAAAAACTGAATAAACTGGCTGCCGCTTAAACATTTTAAGCATCACCACTTTGAGAAGCCTTAAAGATTCAATCTTAACACTTAAAAGGTGGCTGAGAACTTGGAAAATCAACCTTCAGACAAGTTCACCATAATTAATGAGTTAGCCCGTAGAAGAGGATTCTTTTGGCAGTCCTATGAGATATATGGAGGAGTAAGCGGTTTTGTTACATACGGTTTTTTGGGCGCAAAACTAAAGCAGAACATTGAAAATAAGCTTAGGGAAATATTCGTCAACAAGTTGGGAATCATGGAGATAGAGTCCCCAATCATCGCACCAAGCAAAGTTTTCGAAGCTTCAGGGCACGTTGAACATTTTAAAGAGCCCATGGTTGAATGCTCAAAATGTAAAAGACGGTTCCGCGCAGATCACCTACTCCAAGAAAAAGCCAAACTTTGCGAGTCAGACGTGGAAAAATTAAGCCTAAAAGAGCTAAAAGAAGCTATTGAAAAGTACAATGTACCTTGCCCAGAATGCGGAGGCACTTTTAGCGAACCAAAACACTTCCTAACAATGTTTAAGACCACTATCGGCCCCTACTCTGAAGCTGTTGGCTACGGTCGTCCAGAAGCTGCCCAAGGCATATTTGTAGAGTTTAGACGTTTATATGAAATGGCGCGGGAAAAACTGCCTTTCGGTGTTATGCAAATAGGGCATGCGTTAAGAAATGAAATTTCGCCGAGGCAAGGCTTGATAAGACTTAGGGAATTCACCATTATAGATATAGAGTTCTTCTTCGACCCAGAAGACCCGGAATGCTTTTTATTAAAAGATGTTAGCGACGAGACTTTAAGGCTTGTTCTTGCAGAAAGCAAGCTCCGCGGCTCAGAAGAAATAGTTGAAGTTACGGTTAAGGAGGCCCTTGAAAAGGGCTACATAAAAGTCCCTTGGCAAGCTGCTTTCATGGCTTTGGCAAAAAGGCTCCTAGTCGAATTGGGCGTTCCTGCCGAAAAACAGAGGTTTATTGAGAAACTTCCATGGGAGCGAGCACATTATTCTCTACAAAGCTTTGACCAAGAGGTTTACGTTGAGCGTTGGGGGTGGGTTGAAGTTTCCGGTCACGCTTACAGGTCGGATTACGATTTAAAGCAGCACATGCAATTTAGTGGAACTGACACAAGAGTTTTCAAAGAATACGAAAAGCCGATAGTTGTAGAGAAAAAAGTTGTAAAACCCTTGATGGCAAAGCTTGGACCAACGTTTAAAGAAGAAGCACAAAAAGTTGCTGAAATGCTTTCGGAGGTCAACCCAGAAGAGGTTGAAGCATCATTTAAGGAGAAGGGCTATTTCACGCTTGGAAAACATAAAATTTTGCCGGAGTACGTGGAAATTGCAAAATGCAAGGTTGAGGAAAGAGGAAGACGCTTCATACCCCATGTTGTCGAGCCCAGTTTTGGGTCAGACAGACTTGTTTATGTGACGCTTGAATATGCCTATCGAGTAAAAGATGATAGGGTAATGCTAAGCTTTCCAAGGGACATAGCCCCAATACAAATTGGAGTTTACCCCCTCGTCAGCAGAGACGGCTTGCCAGAGAAAGCGTTGCAGGTTTATAGAATGCTGGTTGATGAGGGCTTCACTGTGGAATATGATGAGGCGGGTTCCATTGGAAGGCGATATGCAAGGGCAGATGAAGCGGGCATACCCTTGGGGATAACAATTGATTATGAAACCCTTAAAGATGACACCGTTACCATCCGAGACCGCGACACCTGGAGACAAGTTAGAAATCGCATAGATGTCTTACCAGAGCTTCTGCACAAATACTTCCACAAGAAAATAGATTTTGAAGATTTAGGCACACTTGTCAAGGAATAGTTTCGTTACCTTTTTTAATACTTCCATAATATTAATGCTAGAAAAATCTTGCCCAGTTTTGCGGCGGGAAGAAAATTGGTGCTTCCAGCAGAAACAGAGGAACGCGTTAAACGTAGAGCATTAAGCGTCTGCCAAGAACACTTAAGAAAAGTGCTTGACCTAACACGAAAGGTTCCACAGATGATTGATTGCTTCATAAAAAATGACAAGGTAAAGGCTAGACAAATTTACAATGAAATTAGAATGGGCGAAGAAGACGTTGACAACGCAAGACGCCTTGTCTCCCGTGAACTTGCGGAAATAGGCGCCATACTCCTAAGCCGGGAAGACTTCTTAAGGTTCACAAACTTAGCGGGAGAAATTGCCGACTTCTCCGAGGGCATAACCTTCCGCATTCTCGAAATAATGGAGCACAACTGGAATGTGCCAACAGACATAAAAAAGGACCTTTTGAAGCTTTCAGAAGCTTCATTAGAAACCGTGCTTAAACTTAGGGAGACAATGATGGTTTTGGCCTACGGTTCGGAGAAAGCCATGGAAAAAGCCAGTGAGGTTGAGTCGGCTGAACGTGTCGTTGACGAGCTTTATCGCACCCTCGAGATAAAATTGCTAAATAGTAAATTAGAAATCCCGGCGCTTATACTTCTGAGGGACATTTTGCAGCTCTTAGAGGACGCCGCAGATAAGGCTGAAGACGCCGCAGACGCCGCAAGAGTCTTATCCTTTATAATGTGATTGCAAAACAAGGAAGGAAAAAGCAATGCCAAGAAAAATACCAGTAGAGTTCATCGAAAACTTTCTAGTGGTTTGGAACCCAAGTGACGGGTCTGAACTTTACAAAATGGGTTTTTATGGCAAACCCCTTGGAATGGCGAAACCAAAAATCCCAGAATTTAACGTTCCCCTAATACTTGACTTAATGGAGGGCCTATACTTAGCTGAAAAAGGAATAATAACAGTTTATGAAGGCTTTGAGAAAAGCAAAGTGAACCTAAAAAAACTAAAGCAGAAAGCCAGAACCTTGTATGAAGAATTTGACGAGAAATATGCGGTTTACCGTGACCTGCGAGAAAGCGGGATGATTGTCACGCCTGGAATAAAGTTTGGATGCGACTTCGCGGTTTACAAGTATGGACCCGGACTGGAACACGCGCCCTACATGGTTTCCGTTAAGAAAGCCGCAGCTGAGTTGACGGCTACCGAAATTGTGAAAGCCGGAAGACTGGCAACAACCGTGCGAAAAAGGTTCATAATCGCGGTGCCAGATTTGGAAAAAGGTAAGATAAGGTATTTAATATTCAAATGGTTTAAAGCTTAGCTATAATTTTTCAGCATTTCCCTGAATTATTTGAAGAATCTCTTCCTCTAAGGTTAATCCTACCCTAGGATTTTCAACAATCCTCCCTTTTTCTGTCCCTTCTTTGCTAAAAATTAGGATTAACGGAATTTTGTCCACCTGAAATCTTTCAACCTCGGGTGGTGATGGCGGGATGCTCCATCTTCGGTTAGGGCTTAATGGGTCTTTTTTAAGCCCTCCAAAAATTCTAACCTCTAAGCCTGTGGACTCTGAGATTAATGCTAGAACTGGAATGTTTGCAGCGCAGTCCTTGCACCATTCGGCTGAAAAAGCCACTATCACATAGTTGTTCGCAAAACTCTTTAGTTTGTTGATGGCTTTGACGTCCAGTTGATATGCTTTTTTCCGTTCTAGAAATCGTTGGCGAAATGGCTCGTTAATGTTCGCCAAATACTGGTTCACTGATGATGCCTTCTTTCTGATTTCTTCCAAGGCGATTTTCATTTTTACCCTGGCATTATTATTTGATTCACAAATTCGCCTCTAACGTATTGATGAGGGTATATTTTTGCCGCTTTCAAGATGCATCCTTCAGCGATTATCACATCGTCTGCTATGACCGATGTTTTGCTTATTTTTGCCGGTTTCCGTGCACTAGAAAGGATTGTCACGTGTCTACCTATTATGCTGTCTTTTATTTCAGCCTTCGTCTCTATTATGGCCCTGTCCATTATTGCGGAATTTTCTATTATAACGCCACTTTCTATTTTTGTATAGTTGTCGATGCAGGAGTTTGCAATGCGTACTCCATCACCTATTTTGCAATGTCTTCCAATCAAAACTGAGCCTTCAACCTCAATTTTTCCCTGTTTAATTTTCTTTATTATTTCCTTTCTCCGCCTTATAGATTCTGGACTTTCTCCTTGAACCCAAACCCTCGTTTTTTCGTCGATTCTTCCGCCAAAATCTGTAAGCGATGAGAAGCGGCCTTCAAGCATATCCTTCATGGCTTCTAAATAGCGTTCTGGAGTGCCAACATCATACCAGCTTCCCCTCAAAACGTAACCATATACAGGTCTGCCAGTCTCTATTACATAGGGAATGAAGTCATAGCCAAAGTCCAAGCGTTTTCGTTCTTTCATTAGCTTTTTAACGCCTTTTTCTTTGAAAATTTTCCTTATCTCCGGTGAAACCATATAGAGACCTGTGTTAGCCAAATTCGACGGTGCCTCCTTTGGAGTAGGCTTTTCAACAAACCTTCGGATTCTCATGTCTTTGTCCATGTCTGCTATTCCGTAGCCTTCAACATTTTCAACCTCGCGCAGTGCTATTGTTATTACAGCTTCTTTTTCACGGTGAAACTCGATGAGCTCCTTTAAATTGACATCAAATATGTTGTCTCCTTGAACAGCGAAAACCGGGTCCCTCACATTGTAGTACTCTATGTTTATTCTCGCAGAGTCCGCGCTTCCCAAGTCATCCACGTTTGGCTGGTATTTGATGTGGACCCGCGGAGTTAAGCCATAACGGGATGAAAAGCCATAACCGGACTCGAAATAGTCATGTAAATCTCTATAATTTGTGTAGCCCTTAACACCAAAAATGAAGTTTCCTATTCCTTGGCGAGCTAGAGACAAAAGTGAGAATTCTATTAATGGTCTGTTCAGTAGGCGAATGCACGCCTTGCTTGTTTCAGCTGTTAAGGGTAAAAGCCTGGTGGCCTTACCCCCAACCGGGATTATTACCCTTAACCTTTCCGGATCATAGTTGTGGCGCAAAAGCTTCCACCAACTTTACAATGCATAATATGGTTAAGCGTATTAAACTTTCTAAAAGAAACGCGAATCTTATAACCAAAGCCAATTTATTTTAATGCAAAGGCTTGACTGACATGAACAAAATCGATGGCTTCGTCCGTCTAATGCGCCCCATAAACTGTTTTATGATGGGCTTCGCGGTGATCGTTGGGGCTGCAATTGCAAATTCAAGGGCGTTAGCAGATTCGCTGAACAGCCTTATTTCCGGCTTTTTTACTGGCTTTCTGTTAACAGCGGCAGCCATGGCCATAAACGACTACTATGATAGGGAAATAGACGCAATAAACGAACCCTCTAGGCCTATTCCCAGCGGCATTGTAAAACCAAATGAGGCCCTGGTTTTCTCCTTTTCGCTCACAGCTTCGGGCTTGACAGCAGCAGCTCTAACCTGCATTGTCACAGCGTGTATCTACTGTTTCGTAACAGCCCTGATTTTTTGGCTCATTTCAGTGGTATACGCTACTGTCGGCAAACGGACTGGGCTTTTGGGAAACTTTTTGGTCAGCGCATGTGTTTCAGCCCCATTTATTTACGGAAGCTTGGCAGTAACAGGCACCATTGCGATGAACATCTTGATTTTCGTCTTTATGGTTTTCCTCTCAAACACCGGGAGAGAAGTAACTAAAGGAATTGTAGATGTCGAGGGCGACAAAATGCGGAACGTTAAGACTATAGCTGTGCGTTTTGGACCGCGAAAAGCTACAATTGTAGCTACAATTTTTTATTTGGTTGCTGTGGCGTTGACACCATTACCCCCAATATTAAACCTTGTCAATTTTTGGTTCATCCCTTTAGTGACCATAACAGACGCTGGACTGGTGTTGTCCTCAGTAATGCTTTTAATGAATTATTCACGAGAAAATGCTAGAAAAGTGAAAAACCAAATTTTGGCGTGGTTTCTTGTAGGGTTAATCGCCTTCATCGTGGGAAGTCTACATTAAGAATTACCCACTTATGGAGTTTTAACTGTTCTAAAAGTTGGTATTAATAAGTGGTCAAGCTATTACTTAATTTAGACTCATGAATTGCCGTGAAGTGCCTTAATTGAGCATTGAGGATGAAGATAAACTTGAGTATGCTCTTCGCGGGAAGGCTTGGAAAGTATATTGGCTTCTATTGAAGAATGGCCGCCCGATGAGCGTGCGTGAAGTGCAAAAAGCATTACATTTTAGCAGCCCAAGCGTGGCGCAACATCATCTTGAACAATTAA
>Ga0078972_1005677_pt1 | contig 31228 bp, 26 predicted proteins | sample YelNatPaOPGAMG01_FD_67568 | JGI IMG/M metagenome (GOLD analysis project Ga0078972, IMG submission 67568) | Hot spring thermophilic microbial communities from Obsidian Pool, Yellowstone National Park, USA - OP-RAMG-01 (SPADES assembly) (version 2) | ecosystem: Environmental > Aquatic > Thermal...
CCAATGGATCGTGCAGAGTTGGGCCCGCCACTTTCTATGGGTGGTGGGAGCGAAGGTTCAGGTGGAAGGTGCGGATCGGATTCCCGGAGAAGGGCGGCTCTGTTTCATCGCCAACCATCAGAGCGCCCTCGACATCCTCTGCATCCTGGGGTATTCGGGGAAAACGCCCGGTTTCATCGCCAAGCGGGAACTTGTCTGGGCACCCATTCTGAACCTTTGGATGCTGGTGATCCATTGTGTGTTCATCGAGCGGAGGAACCCGAAGAAGGCGATTCGAGCGATCGAGAAGGGGGTGGAGCATGTACGAAAAGGACACCCCATGGTGATTTTTCCCGAAGGGACCCGCAGCCGGGACGGGAGGGTGCACGAGTTCAAACCAGGGAGTCTCAAGCTAGCTACCCGGTCGGACGCCATCGTGGTTCCTGTGACGATTCAGGGTACTTGGGATGTGTACGAAAAGACGGGCCGGTTCCAGCCCGGAAAGGTAAGGATCGTGTTCCATCCTCCCATCGATACAGAGCCTCTTTCGCAGGAGGAACGGCGTCAGTTGCCCGAAGCGGTACAGAAGATCGTGGAATCGGGGTTTCTATGAAAAGAATAGGTTTGACGGAGGCTGATGCGCAAGAACTCCTTACAGGGAGTGAATTCCCGGATCGTATCCTTCGGTCGGCCCCCGCGGTGGCTGTGGTGCTCACCCAGAGCTGGTGTCCCCAGTGGGCCGCGATGGATGCCTACCTGGACCTTTGGGCTCGTACGGAGCCCGAGGACAATACGATCCATGTGTACCATCTGGAGTATGATCGGTTGCCCTTCTTTTCCCAATTCCTGTCCTGGAAGGAAAACACCTTCAGTAACTACGATATCCCCTACGTGCGGTTCTACCGGGATGGGAAATTCGTGGGAGACTCGAACTATATCGATCTCCTTCGGTTCCAATCCCTCCTGAAACCCTGAGGTGTACCGGTGCATCGGCCTGACACTCCATCCCACGAACGATCCCGCTCCTCCCTGCCGAAGCGGGACTCCCCAACGCCCCAAACCCAGAAACCCGAACCTTCTTCCTCTGCCCTGTCCGCGGGTGGAAAGAGTTTCCGTGAGCCTGCAGGGGAAGGCTGTGCAGAGCTGGAAGTGAAAAAGTCCCGATTCATCGGTAGGGCTCGCCGCATTCAGTCGCCCCAGGAAGCGAGGAACTGGGTATCGAAGGAACGGGAAGCTCATCCGGGTGCCCGGCATGTGGTGCATGCGTTCCTGGTGGGCCCGCCCAACTCGGAAGTGGCGGGAATGCACGATGATGGGGAGCCTAAAGGTACTGCCGGACGGCCCGTACTGGATGCGATTCGGGCCAGCGGTATTCGGAATGTGCTGGTTACCGTTACGAGGTATTTCGGAGGAACCAAGCTTGGGACGGGAGGATTGGTTCGGGCCTATGGGGACTGCGCCCGGTTATCTTTGGAGAACACTCCCACCGCGGAGGTTAGACCCGAAGTGGCTTTCCGCGTTCGTCTGCCCTATGAGTTCTACGATGGATTGGTGCGGCTATTGGAAACCTGGAAATGCCGCAGGGAGCAAGAAGAGTTTCAGGAAGAGGTATCCCTCGTCGTGCACCTACCCGAAGATCGGTACGAAGCGTATCTGGAGGAGGTGCGAAATCTTTCCCGGGGCCGTTGCCAGATTACTGACTTATGAGATGAACCACAGCCAGAGCTGTTGCCAGGCAACAAACCTAGCTGATAAAGTCTTACCACCTTGAACAGGCTGGGAAGTCACCCTTGTGCGCCGTGAGTTTAACGCACTGTGCAATCGTCGAACATGGGGCGCTGAAACTGGTGAAAAAGCCACCTCTCTGCCTCTTGAACTTAATAACCTTCAGAGCACCTCGATGGCAACCTCCTCTCTTTCCACTATCTCCCCGATCCGCCAGTACGGGCAATCCAACTTCTGGAACTCATTCTCTAACCCTTGAGCCCTATGGGGGGGAACTGCCATGAGGAGACCCCCTGCGGTTTGGGCATCCGCTAGGAGAACCCTCACTGCCTGAGGAACAGCCTCGGCAAACCTGGTCCAGGAACTGGCCCAGTTAAGGTTGGCCCGACTGCCCCCCGGAACAACCCCCGAGGAGGCGAGTTCCAGGGCCCGGGGAAGGAAGGGAATCTCCCGGGAATGAAGACGGGCAGCAAGGAACCTAGAGCTATCCCCCGCGCCTTCGGAATCCACCCCCAGCATCTCCAGCAGGTGTCCCAGAAGCCCGAACCCCGTGATGTCCGTGGCAGCCGAAACACCCACGGTGGTCATGGCGAGGGATGGCCGGTCGTTTAGGGTGGTAAGCGTCTCTACAAGAGCCTTGGTTTCCGATGAGGATAGAAGGTTCTGCTTGAGGGCGGTGGAAAGGATCCCCGTGCCTAGGGGTTTAGTGAGGTAGAGGATATCTCCTGGCTTTCCCCCGCGATTTCGGACGACTCTTTCCCCGCGCACGAACCCCGTGGCCGATAGACCCAGGAGAGGTTCCGAGCCGTCTACCGTGTGCCCGCCGAGGATATCGATCCCGGCCGCCTTGGCCGTATCCGAAACCCCCTTAAGCATCTCCTTCAGGACAGAGAGGGGTAGCCGGGCCAGGGGAAATGCGGCGATCACCAGGGCAAAGGCCGGTGTGGCGCCCATCGCATAGAGATCGCTCAGGGCATTGGTTGCCGCGATGCGCCCGAAATCGTACGGGTCGTCCACAATGGGAGTGAAGAAATCCACAGTTTGTACCACAGCCGATTGTACCTCTCCTACCGATTCCCCCAGCGAGTACACCGCCGCATCGTCCGAGGTATCGATCCCTACAAGCACGGCGGGATCCACCGGTCGGGGGAACACGTGTAACACTTCCCGAAGCTGGTGGATGGGAAGCTTACAGGCGCAACCCAACCCACGGGTAAACCGGGTGAGCCTGACTTTTCCCGGTTCTTCTTTCCCCTCGTCCTCGTTGAGCTTCCCTTCCCTGGAACCGATCAAGCGGGACACCGTCTCCACCACCCGGGTAGCCGCCTGGTCGATCTCTTCCTCCGTGGTTTCCCTCCCAACGCTGAAGCGGATAGTTCCCCGGGCATACTCCTCGGGAACTTTCAAGGCCGCGATCACGTGGGAGACCTCTACCTTGTCCGCATGGCAGGCGGCTCCTGCGGAGGCGGCCACTCCTTCCAGTTCCGCCAGGATGGTGGCCGCATCCACCCCGAAGAAACTGATGCTCGAGGTATTGGGTAGGCGAGGGGCCCTCTGGGCATTGATCCTGAGGTCCACACCTTTATCTCGGGCCTCCTGGAGGATCCGATTCTCCAGCCGGTCCCGGAGAGCCTGCATACCCTTTGCGTACTCTTCCCCGTGCTGACTCACCAGCTCCGCCGCTTTTCCTAAGCCCACGATTTCGAGGACGTTCTCCGTTCCTGCTCGTAAACCCCCTTCGTGAGCGGCCCCGTGGATCAACCGAGCGAGGTTCGTCCCCCGACGAACATAGAGGGCGCCGATCCCTTTGGGGGCGTAGAGTTTGTGCCCGGCAATGGAAAGGAGATCTACCCCGAGTTCTCGTACATGCACGGGGATCTTGCCGATCCCCTGGGCCGCATCGGTATGGACTCGAACACCCCGGGAACGGCAGATTCGGACTATATCGGCGATGGGCTCCAGGGTACCGATTTCGTTGTTGGCCAGCATGACGGTGACCAGGATTGTCGTGGGTCGCAGGGCAGCCTCAACATCCTTCGGATCCACAAGCCCTTCAGAATCCACCGGCAGGTAGGTTACCTGAAATCCCTGGCTCTCTAACCAGGCGCAAACCTCCAGAACGGCCGGATGTTCGATAGAGGAGGTGATCAGATGATTCCCCTGTTCCCGCAGGGCAAAGGCCGTTCCCTTTATGGCGAGGTTGTTGGCCTCCGAGCCGCCGCTGGTGAAGATGATCTCCTCCGGCTCGGCTCCGATCATTCGTGCCACGGAACTCCGGGCCTGTTCCACCGCCTGTTTCGCCTCTATCCCGAAGGCATGACTGGAAGAGGGGTTCCCGAACTTCCCATAGAGGTAGGGAACCATCGCGTCTGCCACTTCCCGGGCGATGGGGGTAGTGGCATTGTAGTCGAGGTAGATGGGTTTCATGGGATCATGTTGCCTTGAACATCAGGGGGAGGTCAAGGTTGAAAAAATAATATAATACTTTGAATGACAATCCCGAATATTCCGGAGATAGCTCGGGTGAAGATACTCTCCATCACCGAACTTCCCCACCTGACGGTCCTTCCCGTCACCCTGGAAATCTAGAGAGAGGCTCTTAAGCTTTGCCAACGGTACAGGATCGTCACACAACGGTACTTCGATATGCAGCTTGTGGCTACTAGGTTCACCAACGGTATTAAAACGATTCTTCCTGAAAATTAGGAAGTGCTGCATCCAGAAATTTTTCCTTGACAACTCCTTCCAACCTGGTGTAAAGTTTGCATGCAACAAAATAATTGCATGCAACTTTAGGCTGCATGGATGTATGCCAAAAAAATAGGATCCATACGGAATGAAAAGCGAGCATTCTTCAGTGAAAACCGCAGCAGTATCAGGGGCTGTTGAGAAAGCATTAGGGGCTGTGGAAAAAGCGGTTGGGGGTGTGGAACAGGCACCAGGGGCCGTCGAAAAAGCGCCAAAGGGCGTGGAAAACAAGCCAGGGGCCGTCGAAAAAGCACCAAAGGGCGTGGAAAACGCACCAGAGTCGGTGGAAAAGGTGTCAGGGCCGGGCAGACACCAGATTCGTCTTGATGAGGTGCCAGGCATCCTCTTTTCCCCCGCTCCGTTGGGTGAGAAAAGGGCGATAAACCGGTTCGTAGCCCAGGCCATGGAGGGAAACGACGGGGGGCCGGGGGGCTCGGTGTCGGAACGGACCATGGCCCGGTACCAGAGGTTGGCCGAAGGGAACTGGGGGGTGGTGATCGTCGAGGCCCTGTCGGTAGTGGAAGAATCGGTAGCCCGGCCGTACGGGCTAATCATCAACCGAAAGAACCTCGACGGATACAAACGCCTGGTGCAAACCTTCAAACAGAAGGCTCCGGACACCCTTCTCCTATTCCAGCTCACCCATTCCGGCAGGCATTCGGGAACCTTTTCCCGGCGGGTTGCCCTCTATCCAGGGGGGGATGCGTGGGAAGGAACGGAACTCCTCACCACTGAGGAGATCGCCCGAATCCGGGATCGGTTCATCGAGGCTGCCCTGTTGGCCGAAGAAGCCGGTGCGGATGGGATCGACTTCAAGCTCTGTCATGGCTACTTCGGTGCGGAGATGCTTCGGCCTGGCAACACCCGGGCCGATCAGTGGGGAGGCAGTTTCGAGAACCGCACCCGGTTCATCCGGGAAGTGGTGGAAGCCACCAGGGCAGTCCGGCGACGGGGAGATTTCCTTTTAGGTTCCCGACTATCCTTCTATGAGGCCATTAGGGGTGGGTGCGGTACCGCAGGTCCGAAGGAGATCATCGAAGACCTGTCGGAGATGCTTCGCGTGGTTTCCCTTCTGAAAGAGATCGGGATGGTTTACGTGAACGTATCCGCCGGTATACCTTCCCTCACCGCAGAGGTAACCCGGCCCACGAAGCTTTCCCAGTACTTCGTGTACCACCATTTCCGGTATGCGGCACTGGCGAAACGAACGGCGCCGGAGTTGGCTGTAATCGGTTCGGCCTACTCGGTGATGACCTCGGTGCAGGGGAAGGGGGGGCTATCCTGGGCGGAGGAGAACCTTTCCAAGGGCTATGTGGACTTTGTCGGGTTCGGCAGGCAGAGCTTTGCCGATCCCCTTTTTCCCAGGAAGCTCGCCCAGGAACCGGATTCGGTTCACTGGTGCACCACCTGTTCAGGGTGCAGCAGGCTGATGGCCGCCGGATGGAACGACGGTTGCGTGATCTACGATCCCTACTACCGGGATCTTTTCAAGGACCTCCATGCAGGAAAGAGGGCAGGCGGCTAACTCTCAAGAATGTTATGCCAGGCAGGCGATTCGACTGGATGCCCGACCGCGCGTACGGATGATGCATGAGGGAAAAGGAAATAGGGGAAGGCATGGAAAAGCGGAAGCGCATCACTGTGTACGATGTGGCTCGTGAACTGGGCATTTCGGCCAGTACCGTGTCCCGGGTGCTGAACAATTCGATCCTCATCAGCGAGGAAAAGCGAGCCTTGATCCTCGACACAGCTCAGAGACTCGGATACGAGAAACGCTCCATCCGAAGGCATCAGAACCGAGCGATCCTCAATATCAAACTTTTCCTCCCCACCCATCGGTATGTCTCTACCCATCTGTTCTACAATGCGGCCGATCTGATCCAGGGGTTGTACGAGGGATTCGGGGATGTACGGGTTAACATCATTACTCGCCTTTCGGGACAGAGCAGGGAACTGTTCCAAACAAAAAAGCTGGGCGACATTGATGGGTGCGTGTTCGCCTTTTCCGAACCGGAGGACGAGGTCTACCGTAGGCTTTCCGATCGGGGAGTCCCCCTGGTGGAACTGAACCGGATACACCCTGATAGGAACTACGTATCCTGCGACAATGCCCGAGGAATTCGGCGGCTTTTAGAAGAACTATACCGCTCCCGGGGAAAATCCCTCCTGCCCTACTATCTGGGATTCTCCCAGATTCCCTTTGTGGAGGAGCAGCGACGGAAAGGGTACCTGGAGGCATTGAAAGAGTTCCAGGTGCAGGAAGGAAACTTCCGGGTCCTAGATACACTTTCCCAGATCACCCCTGCATTCCTGAAAGAATTGAAGAAACAGGGGTACAACGCAATCCTCTGTTTCAACGATGTGATGGCCGTGTATGTGTACCAATGTGCCCTCTCTAGTGGCCTCCGTATTCCAGAAGACTTTTCCCTCACGGGCTTCGACGATTCCCCTGTACGGGAACTTGTCTCGAAGCGAATCGATACCATCAGTCTCTCGGTGCCTCAATTGGCCCGGGAAGCGGGGGCATGGCTCCGAAGACGAATCATCGACCGGGATCCGGAGAGGATCCAAAAACTGATCGAGGGGGACTATGTTCCCGGGGAAACTCTTTGGTACACCTCGCTGGGTACTGCTCCAGAGGATCCGACAAAGTCACGGGGTGGGGGAAGAGTGAGGGAACAAGTATCGTAGAGGAGGGATTTCTCTATGGAACAGTATTCCATCGAGGTACAGGGGCGGGCGATCCCCGTGTACAAGGTGCATACCCTGGTGATCGGGAGCGGGGCTGCTTCCCTCAATGCGGCGGACCGCCTTCATCAGTTCGGCGTCACCGACTTGGCCCTGGTGACGGAGGATATAGAGGGGGGAACTTCCCGGAACACGGGGAGCGACAAGCAGACCTACTACAAACTGGCCGTCGCCTCGGAGGCGCCGGATTCCCCCTACGAGATGGCCGAGGCCCTGTACTCGGGAGGGTCGATGCACGGGGACATTGCGTTGGTGGAGGCGATGGAATCCCTCGAAGCTTTCTACCACCTTCTGTCCATCGGGGTCCCCTTTCCAGCCAACCGGTACGGGGGAATCGTGGGCTACAAGACCGACCACGACCCCAAACAACGGGGTACTTCCATCGGCCCCTACACCTCGAAAGTGATGGTGGAGTGTCTCCTTGCCGAGGTGAAACGGCGGGGGATCCCCATCTTCGACAAGCACCTAGTGGTGAAACTCCTTGTGGGGGAAGGGCGGGCCCTCGGTGCCCTGGCGATGGATACCACGGCCCTTGCCGACGGAAAATATGGACTCGTACTCTTCGTGGCGGAGAACACCGTGTTCGGTGTGGGCGGACCGGGGGGGTTGTACCATGCCTCTGTGTACCCCGCGGTACATACCGGGGCCATTGGCCTGGCTTTGGAAGTGGGGGCAGAGGCGGTGAACCTTACCGAAAGCCAGTACGGACTGGCTTCCACGAAGTTCCGCTGGAACGTGTCGGGCACCTACCAGCAGGTGATTCCTCGCTACATCTCTACCCGTCCGGACGGTTCGGATCCCCAGGAATTCCTACGACCGTACTTCGCATCTCTGGGGGAGATGTGTTCTGCCGTGTTCCTAAAAGGGTACCAATGGCCCTTCGATCCGCGGAAGATCGAAAATAGGGGATCCTCCCTCATCGATATCCTGGTGTATCGGGAAACGGTACAGAAAGGCAGGCGGGTGTTCCTGGACTACCGAAGGAATCCGGGAGAACCCCTCGAGGACTTTTCCTTTAAGGATCTATCCCCGGAAGCGTACTCCTATCTGGAAAAATCGGATGCCCTGTTCGGCCGTCCCATCGACCGGCTGCGCAGGATGAACCCCCTGGCGATCGAGTTGTACCTGTCCCACGGGATCGACCTGGAACGGGAGCCCCTCGAAATTGCCGTGTGCGCCCAGCACAACAACGGGGGCCTGGCGGCGGATCTATGGTGGGAATCCACCAACATCGATCGACTGTTCCCCGTGGGGGAGGTAAACGGGACTCATGGAGTGTATCGGCCGGGAGGCTCCGCCCTGAACTCCGGGCAGGTCGGTTCCCTCCGGGCAGCCCGAAAAATCTCCGCCGTGTATGCGGAATCCACCCTGGATCCTTCCCTATGGACCGAGGCGGCCGAAAAAGAGACAGCTTCCATCCTCAGCTTGATCGAGAGGATGTTTCAACCCGCAGAGCAAAGGGATGTTAAGAACTCTAGTGAACCCGCGGGGCACAACGCAAAGGCTGTTGGCTCCGGGGCCGAAGCGGGAGGGGCGGGTTCTGAAGCCGATCTAGGGGGCGTGGATGCCTTCCGAAGGGAGTTCCAGCTTCGAATGACCCGTGCAGGAGCCCATATCCGGGAATTGAATACGGTACGGAAAGCGGTGCAGGAGGGGATGGAACAGGTGGAACAGTTCCCCCGCATACGGGTATCTCGGCTCGAAGACCTCCCTGCCGCCCTGGTAAACCGGCATCTGGTCTTCGCCCACGCCGCATACCTTTCGGCGATCCAGGCGTATCTGGAAGCGGGAGGGGGCAGCCGGGGTTCCTACCTCGTGCAGGATCCCCAGGGGATCGCGGTGCATCCCCTGCTGGAGGGGGAATGGAGGTACAAACCGGAAGTTCCCGAGTTCCGGGAACGTCTACTTTTGACTCGATGGGACGGAAAGCGGTTCCAGCATCGCTGGATCCCTCGGCGGCCTATTCCGAAAGAGGAGTTCTGGTTCGAAACTACCTGGAAGGAGCACCGGGAGAAAAAATACTTTAGGGAAAGGGGGAGAGGATGAGCCTGCAGCAACTGTTGAACGGGTTATCCCTTGGGTCTGTGTATTCCATCATCGCGGTGGGGTTCGCTCTGGTATTCAACATTCTGAAGTTCAGTAATTTTTCCCATGGGGGAGTGCTTACGGTAACCGCGTACACGGGTTTTCTCATCGCCACCCGTTTCTCCTTCGGGTTGCCCCTCACGTTGTTCTTTACCTCCTTGGCGGGAGGGGTGCTGGCGGTTCTCATCGAGCGGGTTGCCTTCAGACGCCTTCGGAGGAACAAGAGCCCGGTGATCTTTTTCTTCGTTTCATCCATCACCATGGGCATACTCCTGGAAAACCTCATCACCGTCGCCTTCTCCAGTAATTTCTACAGCTACCCCAAGTTTTTCCAGAAAACGATTCTGGAATGGAAAGGGTTTCACATGGCGGTTACCGATTTCTGGATGCTCTTGATTTCCCTAGTAGTGCTGGGGCTACTGATGGGGGTCTTGTACCGGACGAAACTGGGAGTCGCCATTCGGGCCCTCTCGATGGACTCCACCACAACTCTCCTCATGGGGGCGAACGTGGATCGAATCGTGGTGGCGACGTTTTTTGTGGTAGGCATCCTGGGCGGGATCGCGGGGGTGTTCCTCGGGATCAACTACACCCTCTACCCCCAGTTGGGGCAGTTGATCGTGAAAGGGTTCATAGCTTCCGTTATCGGGGGGCTGGGGAACTTAAGCGGAGCGGTAGTGGGAGCCCTGCTTCTGGGGATCCTCGAGGTAATCCTCACGGGCATCGAAGGCATAGGTTCGGGGCTGGCTCCCGTAGTGATCTTCTTCATTACCCTGGTTTTTCTCATTCTTCGTCCCCAGGGAATCGCCGGTAAAATCATTCAGGAAAAAGTATAGGGGGAAGGAATGGGTATTTCGGTCTCCGTACTGGTATTCACCTGCATTTCCATCATCGGGGTGTCAGGGGTGTTTCTCATTACAGGTCTGGCAGGGATGTTTTCCTTGGGGCAGGCGAGTTTCATGGCCGTGGGAGCCTATACCTCCGGCGTACTGGTGGTGCGCTTCGGAGTTCCTTTTCCCGTGGCGGCGGTAGCAGGGACCTTGGCCGGAGTACTGGCAGGTCTCCTGGTGGGACTGCCCACCGTCCGATTGCGCCGGGATTACATCGCCCTGGTTACCTTCGGATTCGGGGAGGCGATCATCGCCATCCTGAACAATTTGAGCAATATCACCGGAGGGGCCATGGGGCTCGTGGGTATTCCTCCCCTGACCACTCTGCCTCTGGTTCTCCTGTCCGCTTTTTTCAGCCTTTTCTTCGTGTGGAACTTCAAGTTCTCCAAATATGGAAGACAATGCATAGCCATTCGAACCGATGAACTGGCAGCCCGTTCCATGGGGATCCATGGGGACGGATTGAAACTGCTGGTGTTTATCCTTTCCGCCGGATTCTCCGCCTATGCGGGGGTTCTCTATGGTTTCTACACTACCTATGTGGATCCGGGCCTTTTCAATTGGACTCGTTCGGCGGAATGGATCATCATGGTATTTTTCGGCGGATTGGGGAGCCTGACCGGTGCGGTAATATCGGCCATTCTACTGGGAACGTTGCCGGAAATCCTTCGATTCGCTTCCGAATGGCGGATACTCCTGTACTGCGTGATCGTGCTGGCCATCATCAATTTTAGACCGAAGGGACTTTTGGGGGAAAGGGAACTGCGAATTGTCAAGAGAAAGACGACACCTGAAACAGGGGGGGCTGTATGAATCCATCGGTGTTGACCGTGCGGAATATCTCCAAACGGTTCGGCGGGGTACAGGCGGTGCAGAACTTTTCCCTACAGCTACCCAAAGGCGGGATCGTGAGCATGATCGGTCCCAATGGTGCGGGAAAGACCACGGTGTTCAACCTCATTTCCGGCGTGTATCCTCTGGATCAAGGGGAAGTGTACCTGGAAGATGAAAAGATTTCGGGACTCCCCCAGCATATCATAACCCGAAAAGGAATTGCTCGAACCTTTCAAAACATTCGGCTGTTCCAGGGCTTGACGGTACAGGAGAACGTATTGACCGCCCTCGATCCCTTTACCCCCTATTCGCTTTTGGAAACCCTTTTTCGTTTGCCCCGGAGCGCTCGGGAAGAAAAAAAAGCAAAGGAAAAGGCAAGAGAACTGCTCCGGATGGTGGGACTGGAATCCTACCGGGATGAGCAGCCCTCGAATCTGCCCTATGGCCTGCAACGAAAATTGGAAATCGCGAGGGCTTTGGCTATTCGGCCAAAGGTTCTCTTGCTGGATGAACCCGCTGCGGGATTGAACCCCAAAGAGGTGCATGATTTCATCGACCTGATCTATACCCTGCACGAGGATCACTCCCTATCGATCCTTCTCATCGAGCACCGGATGCAGGTCGTAATGGAAATGTCGGATTGGGTGTACGTGCTCAACTTCGGGAAACTTCTGGCAGAAGGGAAACCTCAGGATGTGCAGAAGGATCCTGAAGTGATCAAAGCGTATATCGGGGAGGAAGAGGCATGCTGAAGATCGAAAACCTCCAGGTAGCCTACGGTCATATCGAAGCCTTGAAAGGGGTCACCCTCGAAGTACCCCGAGGCTCGATTATCAGTATCATTGGAGCGAACGGTGCCGGGAAATCGACCCTGCTGAATACCCTTTCCGGCCTAGTGACCCCCCGGGGGGGAGAAATCCTCTTCGAGGGGAAACCTCTCCCTAAAGAGGCCTACCGCATCGTGCAGATGGGAATCGTGCAGGTCCCCGAGGGTAGGAAAATATTTCCTGGACTTACCGTCCGGGAAAACCTGGTCATGGGAGGATACATACTCAAATCCTCCAGGCTTTTGAAGGAACGGCTGGAACAGATGTACCAGTTGTTTCCCCGGCTGTGGGAACGCCGAGATCAGCAGGGAGGAACCCTTTCGGGAGGGGAGCAGCAGATGCTGGCCATCTGCCGGGGGCTGATGGCGGATCCCAAGGTGCTGCTTCTGGATGAGCCCAGTTTGGGGTTGGCTCCCATCCTGGTGAACGAAATATTTCAGCTGATCCTCAGGATCCATTCCATGGGAGTCACTGTCCTCCTGGTTGAACAGAATGCCCGGAAGGCTTTGTCTATCTGCGATTACGCGTATGTGCTGGAAACCGGTTCGGTCACTTTCCAGGGGACAGGGGAAGAACTCCTCTGTAATGAACAGATCTGCGAAGCTTACCTGGGAAAAACCGTGGAGAAGGAGGCTGCCGGATGAACTCTCACTTGGTGCAGGTGGTCCCCGTGGTGTACGAACACGCGGCAGCTTTCGTAGGGAAAAGTCCCTGGGAAGTGGGGTATAGCGCGGATTTATTGGTACAGGCCCACGAGGCCGCCTGGAAGGAGTATCGCCATTCCCCCCTTACCGTGGGCATAGACGTGTATAACCTCGAGGCGGAATGTTACGGGGCGAGGGTAGAAAAGCCCGAAGGCAACGAGGTTCCCTCCATCAAAGACTTTCCCCTAAGTAGCTGTGAAGAAATAGAAAAACTCCCCCTATTCGATCCCCACCGATCGGGACGGTTTCCCCTGATTTTTCAGGCAGCGAAGACGCTGCGGAAAAAGTTGCCCTCCGTAGATATACGCATCCCCCTGGGGGGCCCCTTTTCCATTGCAAGCAATCTGGTGGGGTTCGATACATTGTTGGTCGAAGCCTTCTCCGAACCGGAGATGGTTCGCCGGGCTCTCCTGCATCTGGCGGAAGGGCAGTTAAAGATCGCTTCTACAGCCAAAACCGAAGGGTTCGATGTGACCTTTTTCGAGTCTGCCGCCACCCCCCCGTTATTGTCCCCGGAACTGTTCGAAACGGTGGAACTCCCCGCTCTGAAGCGCATAATGGAGGGCACAGGAGCGTTGTTCCCTCACCGACCCTCCTTCATCATGGGGGGAAATACCTTCCCGGTTCTACAGTATGTGCTGGAGTGTAACCCTGGCTTCATCATCTGTCCCGGAGAAACGGACCAGGCGGCGTTTATGGAGGCCGTAAAACCCAGGAGAGATCTGGCCGTTCGGATCAATATGAAGGTGGAAATCGTGGCCAACGGATCGGAGGAGGAACTATTCCAAGAAACGAAGCGGGTGTTTCGACTTGCCTTGGGGCGAAACCCCATGCTGATCGGCACAGGGGTGCTGCCCTACAATGTACCCCCATCCCGGGTTCATCGAATCGAAGAGTTCGTAGCGCAATGTTTGGAGGAACTGCAGGGTAGGGGGTGATTTTCAGGGTGCGTAACCGTTTCCCGTGGGGAAACGTCAAAATACCCTTAGAGTGCTTCTAAGGAGCAAAGGAGAGAAAGATGAAAAGAATTCTCTTTCTGCTTGTGGTGATCGGTTTAGCAGCGGGTCTTCTTTTTGCCGGCGGCAAAGGGGAGACGAAACAGGAACAAGGGCCCATCGTGATAGGAGCTATTCAGGATCTATCTGGTCCCACCTCTGTCTGGGGAAATGCCGTACGGAAGGGAGCAGAGCTTGCGGTGGAGAAAATCAATGCCGCTGGCGGTATCAACGGGAGGAAGATCGAGCTGAAAGCCTACGACGTAAAGCTCGAGCCCCAGGAAGCGATCAATGCGTACAACCGGCTGGTGGATCAGGACAAGGCGGTGGCCGTGATCGGTCCCCCCATCAGTAACATCGGTCTCAGCCTTACGAGCCTGACGGCAGCGAAGAAAGTTCCCATCGTGGGCAGTTTCATCGACCCCCGAGTAACGGTTCAACCCGACGGGACCCCCCACCCCTACATGTTTCTCATGCAACCCTCCAGTGTGCAGTACTCGGAGATCATTGCCGATTTCGGGTTGAAGAAGCTGGGGCTAAAAAACGTGGGAGTGTTCTACGATCAGTCCAATGCGTTTTCCGTATCCCAGGTCCAGCCCTTCGTGAATTACTGGGAAAAGAACGGGGGCAAGGTGGTAGGAAGCCAGGTGTACAAGAAGGGAGATAAAGATTTCAAAACCCAGTTGAGCAAACTAAAAGAAGCGGGGGCCGAATGTATCTACGCCCCGAACTATATTCAGGACCAGGTTCTCACGATCCAGCAGATGGATCAGATCGGATTCCGTGTGCCGATCCTCGATGGGTTGGATTTCGCACCTCCCTTCACCACGTTGCTACCCGATCCAAAGCTGGCGGATAAAATCTACTTTGCCAACAACTATTCCGATAACGAACCCCAGTTGGTAGAAGTGCGGGAAGCCTACAAGAAGAAGTACAACGAAGAACCGATCAACAAAGCCTATCTTGGGTATGACAAGATCCTGATCCTAGCGGATGCCATCAAACGCGCCAACAGTACCGACCCAACGGCCATCAAGAACGCACTGGAACAAACGAAGAATCTCCAGTGCACCACCGGGGTTATCACTCTATCGCCCAAAACCCACCAACCCGTGGGTCTGTCTATGGTCATGTACGCCATCGAAAAAGGGCAGTACAAGGATTTGGGACGCCACGTGCCGGAATCGCATAAGTAGGTGAATAAAATTGAAAACGGAGGGGATCTAGAATGATTCCCTCCTTAATACCCGAATCTATGAAATTAGAGTCTATTAGAAGGGCCCGCCGGTTAGAAACACCGGGGTGGGTTCTTTTCTTGTTTTCCGTCTCTAGGCTGTTCTTTCCGGGAGTCCTGCCCTGCGCGGCGGAACCAGGCTTTGGCGCTCCCGATGCGTGGCGGACTGCGGTAAGTCATCGGGTGAAAGAGGAAACGACGGCTCCCCAGGTGCTTCGATACATCCAGTACCAGCTGGACGAGGCAGGTATAGAGAAAAGCAGGGAAACCGGCATCTGGTCGTTCTCCTATTCTGCGGATGGAAAGGCGACCATCGAGGTGCGAACTGCCACCAAGGACGGGAAAGATTTTACCGAGGAGCGAAGGCGAAGACTCGATCGAGGAAGAGCGAACGCCACAAAGATGCTCGATATCCTTTCTCCCTTCGATGAACGTGCCCAATCCGCCCTTCGCCTGGGGGCCGGCATTCGAATCGAGAGGGATGGTCACCCTGTCTGGGAATACCCTTTCGAACTTCCCAGGGACGATCGAACCCTGGTGGGAACTGCCTGGGTGGATGCCCAGCGTGGAATCCCCCTCGGTTTTCGATACTCCCTTCGTCCCCTGCCGATGTTCGTGGACAGGATCGACGTGCGTGTCACCTTCAACCAAGATCAAGCCCCTGGAAGGTTTCAGGAAATCGAGTACTCCTTCGCCGCCTCCTTCCTCATCTTTAGCTGGATCGGGGGCGGGGTAGCCTGGCCAGAAGAGTGGGTGCGGTTACCGGTGCGGCCACGGTTCGGCGAGTAGGGGTACTTTCAGCCCTTCATAAGCTTTTGCAGCGCGGCTCCTCCGTTTTTGCGGCCTGCAAGTAAATGGCAAGTAGCCTAGAATAGTAGCTGGATTACTTCCTCCATCGTTTCTACTTTGTGAAAAGTGATTCCTTTTTTTACATGGTCGGGGATTTCCTCCAGGTCTTTCTCGTTCTGCCTGGGAATGATGATCTCCTTGATTTTCCCGCGGCGGGCGGCAATGACCTTTTCTTTCAACCCTCCGATGGGTAGCACGTTCCCGGAAAGGGAGAGTTCTCCCGTCATGGCCAGGGAACGACGGATCTTTTTACCCGTGGCCAGGGAAAGGAGCGCGCTGGCCATGGTGATTCCGGCCGAGGGGCCGTCTTTAGGAGTCGCCCCCGCAGGGATATGGAGGTGAATCGTGTTTTTTTCGAAGAACTCCTGCGGTACGGAGAACCGGGGAGCGATGTGCCGTACGTAACTATACGCAATGTTGGCCGATTCCTGCATCACTTCTCCCAATTGTCCGGTAAGCCGGAAACCTTCCTTTCCGGGGTTGGCGATGGCTTCGATCAGCAGAGTATCTCCCCCAAAGGGAGTCCATGCCAGTCCAATAGCCTGGCCGGGAGAACTGATCTTCTTCGTTTCCTCCTCGGGAAAGGGGGGGCGTCCTAAATATTCTTCCAGCACCTTACCATCGATCTTGACGGGAAGGGTTATCTCCTGGAGCACCAACTTGCGGGCGATCTTCCGGTGGATCTTGTCGAGTGCCTTTTCGTAGTTGCGGAGCCCCGCTTCACGGGAGTACCCCCGGGCGATTTCCAGCAAAGCCCCCTGAGTGTATCGGACGGAATCTTTCGGAAGGCCCGCCCCTTGTAGGGATTTGGGAATCAGGTACTTTCGGGCAATGGCGATCTTCTCCTGTTCGATGTATCCGGACAGGCGGATCACCTCCATCCGATCCAGGAGGGGCCGGGGGATGGTGTCCAGTGTGTTGGCTGTGGCGATGAAGAGGATCTGACTGATATCGAAGGGTAGGTCCAGGTAGTGATCCCTGAAGGCTACATTCTGCTCAGGATCTAGGACCTCCAGCAGGGCTGAGGAGGGGTCTCCCTGAAAGGACACCCCCAGCTTGTCGATTTCATCGATCATGAACACGGGATTCTTCGCCTTCACGATTTTGAGACCCTGGATGATTTTTCCCGGCATGGCACCCACGTAGGTTCGTCGGTGTCCCTTGATCTCTGCCTCGTCCCGCATTCCGCCCACGGAGAATCGGAAGAACTTTCGGTTCAAGGCAGCGGCGATGCTCTTCCCGATGGAGGTTTTCCCCACCCCTGGCGGGCCCACGAGGCAAAGGATCGACCCCTTCGTATCCTTCTTCAGTTTTCGAACCGCCAGGTACTCGAGGATCCTCTCCTTCACGTCTTCGAGGCCATAATGGTCCCGGTCCAAGATCTCTTTCGCCTTCTCCATGTCGATTTCTTCCGCGGGCGGATCTGCCCAGGGAAGGGAAACGATCGTATCGAGGTAGTTGCGGGTCACGATGAACTCGGAGGCGTTGGGATCCATCAGGCTGAACTTCTCCAGTTCCTGCTCCACCTGTTCCCGCACATCCTTAGGAAGAGGGAGCTTTTCGATAGCCTCTTTGAACCGCTGGTATTCGGAGCTCTTCGCGTCCACCGCAAGACCCAGTTCCTGCTTGATGGCTTTTAGCTGTTCCTTCAGAAAGTATTCTCGTTGACTCTTTTCGATTTTTTCGTTGATCTGGGCCTGGATCTTTTTCTGGATCCGGAGCAGCTCCTGTTCCTTCTTGATGAAGATCAGCACCTGCTCGAGGCGTTTGTGCACGTTGGTGGTTTCCAGGATCTTTTGCTGTTCCCTCTTGTCCACGTTGAGGATGGAGGCGATGAAATCGGCGATTTTCCCCGGATGATCGATATTCACCATGTTGAGGCGCATCTCTTCGGAGAAGAGGGGATTGTTCTCCGAAATCTGTTTCATTTCACTCAAAATGGCCCGGGTAAGGGCCTTTACCTCCAGGGTGTTATCCTCTTCGTCCTCCAAGTACTCTACCGCACCGATAATGGGGTTGGATTCCTTCAGGAACTTCTTGATCCGGAACCGCTTCAGGGTGGAGATGAACACATTGATCCCACCGTCTGGCAGGTTGATCTTCTTGATGATCTTGGCTACCGTTCCCACTGTATACAGATCGGAGGCGGTGGGACGGGCTTCCAGTTCCTCTGTCTTCACCAGGATGAGCCCGATGAGCGAATCGGAGGAAAGGGACTGCTCGATGATGGATATATCCTCCTGGGAAGCGACCATGAGGGGAGTAAAGATCCCTGGAAAAATGGGCTTACCCAACAGGGGGATGATGAAGAGCTTGTTGGGTAGAATCTGTTCTACTGGTATGATGTGTTTGGACGATTGGGGTGTTTTGTCGTCGCTCATAGGTAATACCGGTTTTAAATGTAGTGGCTATATTGAACGACGTCAAGGGAAAGCGGTGATCCTACTTCTACAGGGTCGTTGAACATCCAGGGGAAAGGATTATAGGGTGCTTCCAGTTACAGGAAACGCTGACCCAGATACCGCAGGATGTAGAAGGCCACCGTCACCCTCATAAATCCCCAGGGGATGATTGTATTACCCTCAAGGCAGGTACCGAGGATGAAGCAAAGGATCTATGGAGAGTCTGTGAGGATATCGCCATTACAAATTGCATTATGGAGAAGGGACATGGGGGAATCGTTTTCGGTAGCGAAACTACGGGAGGCATACGGAATGTGGTGGTATCCAATTGTATTTTTCGGGGTACGGATCGGGGGATCCGTCTGAAAACGAGGCGGGGGAGGGGAGGAAGAATCGAATCGATCAGGGTTTCCAACTGTCTGATGGAATCGGTGCTTTCCCCTTTCACTGTAAACATGTTCTATGGATGCGGTGCCTGGGGGAATCCTGTAGTTTCCACGAAAGATGCATTGCCAGTGACCCCCTCCACTCCTTTAATCCAGGATGTGCATATTGCAGGTATCACTGCACGAAAGATCAAGCTTGTAGCCGCGTTTTTGTACGGTTTACCCGAGCAGCCCATACGGGATGTATCCCTGAAGGATTGGTCTGTGGAGATGGATGAGAACAACGAAGAAGAAGGCGAGGTGGAAATGGCGGAAGGCTTCCCCAGCCTTTTCAGAGCAGGATTATACGCAAAACATGTTCGGGATCTATTCGTTTCTGATTTCCGCCTGAAGCATGTGCATGAGAACCCGATCTACTTAGAGGATGCGGTAGGCGGAGAGCTCCAGCATCTTCGGGCATATCCACCCAGATCTGGGGAATCGCCATTTTCGTGGACAGAGATGCAGGAGGTAAGGTTGTGACCTTTGGGGTACGAGCCCATGATTTTGGGAGAAAAGAAGCGGCCGAGTTGGCTTCTGAGATTGCTCGCATGGGCGCAACCCACGTACAGTTAGCTCCCATGAAAGCCTTGAAGGGTTTTGAAGCGGACTCCGGAGCGTCGAACGATTTATCCCTGTTCATGGATAAGGATAAGGTTCTTCGTATTCGGGAGCTTTTTACTGACCAGGGAATACGAATATCAATTCTTGGATGTTATTTCAACATGGCGCATCCGGAACCTGCCATACGTGAAAAGGGGATTCGACAGTTCCAGAATTATCTATCGCTGGCCAGAGAGTTTGGGACTACAAGGGTAGGTACGGAAACAGGTTCTGTTCGCTCGGATTATGGTCCGGACCCGCGGAACAATAGCGAAGAAGCCTTTGAAGATTTTTATCGTACGCTAGAAAAACTCATTCCTGTTGCAGAGGCTACAGGTACCACAGTCTGCATCGAGGGAGTGGCCCAGCATATCATCTCCGACGCTCGGAGGATGGATCGGGTTCTTCGCAGGATACCTCCACCCCATTTAGCTGTGATATTCGATCCAGTGAATCTCCTTACCCTCGAGAATGCAGACCAGCAGGAACGAATCTTCGAGGAATGTTTTTCACTATGGGGGCATAGAATAGAAGTGATTCACTTGAAAGATTTTATATGGGAAGGATCTACGCTTCGCGTGGTTCCTCTTGGGAAGGGCAATCTAAACATTTCAGTGCTCGGCAGACTACTTCGCAACATCGGGTCATCTATGGATGTTATCATTGAGAATTGCCCTCCTACCTTGATTCCGAATGCTGTGGAGTACCTAAAAAACAAAGGATTGCTTGTCTTAACCCATTGCCCTATAGCTGATAGAGATAGTACCTTTTACCCATGAAACTTCAACACAAACGGATCCTGTGCCTCGTGCACGAGGCCTTCGAAGATCTCGAGTTCTGGTACCCCTACTATCGTCTAGTGGAAGAAGGGGCAACCCTCACCGTTGCGGGAGAAACGAAGGGAGCGGTGTACCATGGAAAGTACGGAGTGCCGGCCACCTCGGATATAGCGTATCGGGATGCCGACCCCACCCAGTTCGATGGACTCCTGGTTCCGGGTGGATGGGCACCGGATAAAATTCGCAGGTTCCCTGAGGTGCGGGAGCTGGTACGGGCTATGAACGATCGAGGTGCGGTGCTAGGGCAAATCTGCCATGCAGGATGGGTGTTCATCTCCGCGGGGATTCTGAAGGGCAGGCGAGTCACCAGTACCCCTGCCATCAAAGACGATATAGTGAATGCCGGTGCCCTGTGGGTGGATGAGCCTGTGGTTGTAGATTGGAACATTGTTTCTAGCCGCAGACCTTCGGATTTACCTTATTACGCCCGAGCACTGATCGATCTTCTTTCCCGGTAGGGAGAGGAGATTTCACAGAATCTTCAAAAATCATCCAGAAAAATTGTAGGCAGCCTCTGTAGTATGCCCTTGAGTGCAGGGTTTTGGGGGTGTACAGCCTTTATATTCTCCCTGTAGGGGATCTCCCTTTACAGGGCGAGTCCCCCCATGTTATATTACTTTCTGTAAGAAATACAAATTGAAGGAGGGTAGAAAGGTGCAGGCAGATTTACATATATTGCAGGATCGCGCGAAAGAAGTGCGTAAGCTTATTATAAAATCCATCGGTTCCATCGGGGTAGGACACGTGGGAGGGTCCCTCTCGGTGGTTGAGGTGCTTACATACCTGTATTTCTACCGCATGAGGGTGGATCCCCAGAACCCTGGATGGGCCGATCGTGATTTATTGGTCCTTTCCAAAGGGCACGCGGGGCCGGGGTTGTACGCGACCCTCGCTTTAAGGGGATTTTTCCCTATCGACTGGCTCTGGACACTGAATCAGGGGGGGACGAATCTTCCCAGTCACGCGGACCGAAACAAAACTCCCGGCGTCGACATGACCGCAGGCTCCCTGGGGCAGGGACTCTCCGCCGCGATCGGGATGGCTCTCGCGGATAAGCTAGCGGGGCGAACCAACTATGTGTACGCCATTCTGGGGGACGGGGAAAGTAACGAGGGGCAGGTGTGGGAAGCGGCCATGACGGCTGCCCATTACAAGCTCGGCCGGTTGATCGCCTTCACCGACTACAACAAGATGCAGATCGATGGCTACACAAAGGAGATCATGAACCTGGATGACCTGGCTGCCAAGTGGGCTTCCTTCAACTGGCATGTACAGCGGATCAATGGCCATAGTTTCACTGCCCTGGACGCTGCGGTTACCCTCGCGCAGGAAGAGCAGGAGCGGCCTTCCATGATCATCCTGGATACGGTAAAGGGTAAAGGGGTTTCCTGGGCGGAAGGCAAGGTGGGCAGTCATAACATGCCCGTTACCGCCGAGATGGTGCAAACCGCATTAGCTGAAATCGATGCTTCGTATGCGGGTGCCGCCAGCAAGTAGGAACAAAAAAGGAGGGAGAGCAGGATGAGCACAAACGAATTGAAAGAGATGCGGGCTGTGTACACGGAAACTCTCATCGAGTTGGCCAAGGAAGATCCCCGCATCGTGGTGCTGGAAGCGGATCTGATGAAGGCAACGGGTACAGGGAGCTTCGGGTCCGTGTTTCCCCATCGAACCTTCAATGTGGGAGTAGCCGAAGCGAATATGGTGGGAATCGCTTCGGGGTTATCCGCACGGGGACTGATCCCCTTTGCCGCCACCTTCTGCTGTTTCGCATCCCGAAGAGCCTTCGATCAGTTCTTCATTTCCGCCAACTATGCGCGGCTAAACGTGAAGCTTGTGGGTACGGATCCAGGGGTTTCGGCAGCCTTCAATGGGGGGACCCATATGTCCTTCGAAGACATCGGACTCATGCGTACCATTCCTAAGTTGGTGATCTTCGAACCCTCCGATCCAGTGTCCCTCAGGGCTCTGGTCCGGGAGGCGGTGAAGCATAGGGGTTGTACCTATCTGAGGCTCCATCGCAAGCCCATACCTCCCCTTTACCCTGAAACGGAAACCTTCCAGTTCGGGAAGGGGAAAGTGCTCCGGGAGGGAAAGGATCTGACCATCGTAGCCCTGGGAGCCATTATGGTGCCGGAAGCGTTGAAGGCGGCGGATCTACTGGCCCAGGAGGGTATCTCGGCGGCAGTGATCGATATCCTTACCGTAAAACCCTTGGATGAGGAGTTGGTGCTTTACTGGGCCAAGGAAACCGGCGCCGTGGTTACCGCCGAAAACCACCAGCGGATGGGAGGGCTGGGATCCGCGGTGGCGGAAGTGTTGGCTGAACACCCGGTAGCGGTTTTGAGGCGGGTGGGCGTTCAGGATGAGTTTGGAGAGGTGGGGACACAGGCTTACCTCCAGGAACGGTTCGGCTTGACCGCCGCTCGGATCGTGGAAGCTTCCCGAAGCGCGGTGGCCGGCAAGACCCTGGGGCAATCGGCTGTTGTACTTCATAAATGACTAAAACCTCATGTATAGAAGGAGAAGGGTATGAAAATCGCAATCGCATCGGATCTTTCAGGGTTTCCGTTGAAAAGGGAAATCGTAAAGTACCTGCGGGAAAACCGTAAGGATGTGGAAATTCTAGATTTCGGCATCGACTCCGAGGAACATCCCAAACCTTACTTCGAACAGTCATCCAAGGTAGCCCGGGCGATACAGGGGGGGGAGGCTGAGCGAGGGATCCTGATTTGCGGTACGGGCCAGGGGATGGCTATTGTGGCCAACAAACACAAAGGGATCTACGCGGCAGTGGTGACGGATGTCTTTTCCGCGGAGCGGTCTAAAATTATCAACAACGCCAACGTGATCACCTTCGGGGGTTGGATCACGGCACCCTTCCTGGCCTGCCAGGCCATAGAAGCCTGGCTAGGAGTTGCCTTCACCCAGAAGATGGAGTTCCGCAAGGACTTCCTCACCAACGCCTTCAATCAAGTTATTGCCATCGAGAAGGAGAACTTCAAATGAGCGAACGGGTCGCTACTGAGGCTGATCGGGCATATATCGCATCCCTTGTCTCCCGGGCGAGGGAAGCCCAAAAGATCGCGGCTACCTGGGACCAGGGGAGGGTGGACGAGGTGTGTGTGGCAGTCGGGTGGTCCGTGTACTGCGATGAAAATATCCAGAAGCTGGCCCGTCTCGCGGTGGACGAAACAGGGATGGGGGTGTACGAAGACAAAATCGCCAAACACAAGAACAAAATCATGGGAGTCCTCCGTGACATTCGAGGGGCCAAGTCTGCGGGACTGATCGAGAAGGATGAAGCGAAAGGGATATACAAGTACGCGAAACCTGTGGGGGTAGTGGGGGCTTTATGCCCCGTCACCAATCCCACCGCCACCCCGGGATCCAACGGCCTATCCATTCTGAAGGGAAGGAACGCGGTGATCTTCGCCCCTCATCCAAAAGCGAAGAAGGCCACGGGCCTGGCATGCACCTTCATGCGGGAAGCGTTGAAAAAGGTGGGGGCCCCGGAAAACCTGGTGCAATGGATCGAAGAACCCTCCCTGGAACTCACCACGGAACTTATGCGGCAGGTGGATTTGATCGTGGCCACGGGAGGAGGGCCCATGGTGAAGGCAGCGTACTCCTCCGGTACTCCGGCCTACGGGGTAGGCCCGGGAAATGCGGTACAGCTCCTCTGCGAGGATGCGGATGTGAAGGACGCCGCTTCCAAGATCATGACCTCCAAGTGTTTCGACAACGCCACCAGCTGTTCCAGCGAAAACTCAGTGGTTGTACATCGAAGCTTGTGGGAAGCTTTCAAGAAGGAACTGGAGGCCCAGAAAGGCTACCTGTGCTCCAAAAACGAGAAGGAAAAGCTAAAAGCCCATCTCTGGAAGGAAGGCAAGGGTGGAAAACTGGCTCTGAATCCAGCCATCATCGCCCAGGGAGCGGAAAAAATTGCCCGGGATGCTGGCCTATCGGTGCCTCCGGGTACCCGGGCACTGGTAGTAGAGGGGACCCTGCCGGTGCCTGCGGATATCTTCTTCCAGGAAAAGATATCCCCTGTGCTTACCATCCTGCCCTGCGACAGTTTCGAAGAGGGACTGGATCTAGTGGAACAGATCACCGATTTCTATGGCACAGGCCACTCCTCGGGAATCTTTACATTCAATTGGGACTACATCCATAGGATGGGGGAACGGATGCGTTCCAGCCGCATCATGGTGCGCCAGCCCATGGCCGCGGGAAACGGGGGTACCTTCTACAACGGAATGCCTTCCACCGTTACCCTGGGATGCGGCACCTGGGGAGGGAACATCACCACGGAAAACATCCACTGGAAACATTTCATCAATGTGACCTGGCTCTCGGTTCCCTTCGAGCCTCGTCGCCCGGCAGACGAAGAAATCTTCGGGGCCTATTGGGCCAGGTATGGGAAGGCGCCATGAAACTCTTCGAATACCAGGCAAAGGAACAGTTCCAGAAAGCGGGGATCCCTGTACCCCGAGCTCAGCTGGCCTCTTCCGTGGGGGAAGCCCGGGAGGGGGCGGAACGAATTGGGTACCCTGTGGTGGTGAAAGCTCAAGTGTTGGCGGGAGGTAGGGGAAAAGCGGGGCTTGTACGCAAGGCCCATAACGCAGAAGAAGTCGAAAGGGTCGCGGAAGAAATCTTTCAGGCGGGAAAGGGGGTGCGTAAAGTGCTGGTCGAGGAAGCGGTTCCTTTCCAAAGGGAACTGTACCTTTCCATCACTCTCGAACCCCGGGATGCGAAAGCCCTCCTGATCGCCTCTTCCGAGGGAGGGGTAGAGATCGAGGAGGTAGCGAAAAAGCGGCCCGAGAAAGTCCTGCAATACCCTTTGGATTTGAACACGGGGCTTCTCCCCTTCCATAGTCGTTCCCTTGCCTATGACCTGGGGATCGAGGGGGAGGGTGCAAAGCGCTTCGCTAGGGTTATAGAGGGCTTGTGGAAGGTTTTTCGGACCTGTGAGGCGGAGTTGGCGGAGATCAATCCCCTGTTCCTCACCGAGGGGCATGACCTGGTGGCGGGGGATGGAAAACTCTCCATCGACGACAATTCCCTTTTCCGTCATCCAGAGTTCGAACCAGGACCGGACTACTTCGATTCTCCCATCGCGTATGAGGCGTACAAGGAAGGGATCCCCTACCTCCAGTTCGAAGGGGACATCAGCCTCATGTGCGCGGGAGCGGGTCTCACTACCACGGTGTACGACCTTATCCACTACGAGGGTGGCACCGTAGCGAACTACCTCGAGTTCGGAGGCCCCAACTACCGTAAGGGCCTCAGGGCGATGGAGTTGTGTCTGGCGAACCGTCCCAAGGTCGTACTCATCGTGAGCTTCGGAACCATCGCGCGGGCGGATGTGATGGCCCAGGGTATCGTGGAAGCGGTGGAAAAGCTGAAACCTTCCTGTCCGATCGTAGCCTGCATCCGGGGCACGGGGGAAGAGGAGGCACAGCGAATCCTGAAGGAAGGAGGGATCGAGCCTCTGTTCGACACCGAAGAGGCGGTACGGATTGCGGTTCGGCACAGCAAAGGAGCAACCCCATGAGTATCTTCATCGATCGCAGCGTACGGGTGCTGGTGCAGGGAATCACGGGATCCGAAGGATCCTTCTGGACCAAGCACATGATAGGGATCGGGACCCAAGTGGTAGCGGGGGTAACCCCGGGGAAGGAAAACCAGCAGGTAGAGGGAGTTCCCGTGTACCATACGGTCCGAAGGGCCCTCCGAGAACATCCCGCCGATGCCGCCATGCTGTTCGTGCCCCCGAAGTTCACTCTAGACGCCGTTTTCGAGGCGCTGGATGCGGGAGTCCGAAAGATTGTAACCATTGCCGATGGGATTCCCCTCCAGGAGGCTATACAGATCCGCCGGGCAGCCCTTTCCTGCGGTGCACGGGTGATCGGGGGAAACACCTCGGGAGTCATCACGCCGGGTGCGGCTATGATGGGCATGTTCCCCTACTGGATCGAACGGGTGTACAAACCTGGAACCATCGGGGTGATGACGAGGTCCGGCTCCCTTACCAACGAGATTACTGCCATGATCGTCCGGGGAGGATTCGGAGTTTCTACCCTGGTGGGTGTGGGGGGAGACGCGGTGCCGGGTACTCGGTTTGCAGAACTGCTTCCCGATTTTCAGGCGGATCCCTCTACAGAGGCGGTGGTGATTATCGGGGAACTGGGGGGAACGATGGAAGAGGAGGTGGCAGAAGCGTTGGAGACAAAAGTTTTCACTAAACCTGTTGTGGCTTTCCTTGCGGGCAGAACCGCTCCGGAAGGGAAACGGATGGGCCACGCGGGAGCTATCGTAACCGCGGGAAAAGGCACGGTGAAGGGAAAGATCGAAGCCTTGGAACGTGCAGGAGCCTACGTGGCGGATAGACCCAGCCGAATCGGCGAACTCTTGCGCCTTGCATTGAACAAGAGGTGAATAGATGAACAATCGAGAAACGATGAAAAGATGGATCTTTGTGGGAATTGCCCTGGTATCTTTCGCGTTCATTCTTTACCTCAATCCTCCCGTCTCTCTGGTGCAGACCATACAACAATCGGTAAACGCGGCAACGGGTAAGCCCACCTATCCCCAAATGATGCATTCCGGGAAACCTGCAATGGCCACCTTGGCGGTTTTGGTGTTCTGCCTGATCCTCTGGGTGACGGAGGCCATTCCCTTCCATATCACGGGATTCCTCTCCCTGGCCCTGTTGACGTTTCTTCGAGTTGGGTCCTACACGGACATTATCCAAACGGGGTTTGGGAACGAAATCGTGGTGTTCTTCATCGGACTCCTCGCTCTCACTGCCTTCATCAGCCGCTCGGGTTTGGGGCGGAGGATTTCTGCCTTCATCCTGTCCATTACGGGAAACGACACTCGCCTCATCGTTTTAGGATTTTTGATCACCGGCGCAATTCTCTCCATGTGGATTACAACTATAGCAGGGGCAGCCATGCTGATGCCCCTGGCAAAATCGATCCTGGAGGAGGAAGGGTGCAAACCCAAGGAATCCAACTTTGGCCGAGCCCTGATGATTGCCGTTGCATGGGGAGCTTTGATTGGAGGCGTCGGTACGCCTGCAGGGTCCGGAGCAAACCCCATCGCGATGCAGTTCCTTTCCAACATGGCGGGAATCCGGCTGACCTTCACCGATTGGATGTGGTTTGGGGTTCCTTCGGCGCTCCTGATGGTACTTCCCGCCTGGTGGGTCCTTCTCTTTTTCTTTCCTCCGGAAATGAAACACCTGAAAATCTCGAAGGAAGAACTGAAACGGGAACTTTCGCAGATGCCGACGATGAATCGGGAAGAAAAAATCACCATCCTGGTATTCCTGCTCACCGTGACAATCTGGATCTTTAGCCCCCTGTTGGAAAAAATCTTCAAGATGCCTATCCCCATCTCTTTACCCATCCTGGTGACCCTCTGCTTGTTCTTTCTTCCCGGTTCCAGCGGCATCAAGTGGAAGGAGATCGAAAAAGAGATCGATTGGGCGGGGATCCTTCTGATCGTTTCGGGACTTTCCCTGGGGACATACCTGTACCGCACCGGGACTGCGGAGTGGTTGGCCATTACCCTTTTGGGTGAAATGGGGAAGGTGGGGATATTCCTCCAACTGTTCCTCGTGACTCTGGGGGTATGTCTCCTAAAGGTGGCATTCTCCTCCAATACCGTTACCGCCACTATACTGATTCCCCTTATCATCGGGTTAGGGAAAGCCACGGGAACCAACGTAACCGTTATCACCCTCGCTGCAAGCCTTTCAACCAGTTTAGCCTTCATTCTGGTGACCACTACTCCCACCAACGTGATTCCTTTCAACACGGGATACTTCTCGATCAAGGACATGGCGAAGGCGGGTCTGGTGATTACCGTGTTTGCTTCCCTCACCATCGCGGTGGTGTTTCTGATCGTAGGGAGATTGCGGGGGATGGTGTAAAAGGTCCCCCGTTTTCGTTTCTTTGCAGTACGTTGTTGACCTTTAGGAAGTCTCTCCTTTAGAATACTCCTACCAATGCCAAAGCGAACGGATATCCACAAGATTCTCATCATTGGATCAGGCCCGATCGTGATCGGTCAGGCCTGTGAGTTCGATTATTCCGGCAACCAGGCCTGTAAAGCCCTCCGTTCCCTGGGTTACAAGATCGTGCTGGTAAACTCAAACCCGGCCACCATGATGACGGATCCGGGAATGGCGGATGCCACCTACATCGAGCCCCTCAACGAGTATGCCCTTACGGAAATCATCAAAAAGGAACGGCCAACGTGGATGCCATGGGAGTCCATACGGGTGATTCCTTCTGCGGGGTTTACACTGGATGAACTCCCCTATTGGCGGGAAGGGAGTTTGGGAAAATACACCCCTTCGGGAGATTATGTGGTAGTTAAGTTCGCGAAATGGGCCTTCGAGAAGTTCGAAGGGTTGGAAGACAGGCTCGGTACCCAGATGAAGGCGGTGGGGGAGGTGATGAGTATCGGGAAAACCTATAAGGAGGCGTTGCAGAAAGCGATTCGTTCCCTCGAGATAGGCCGGTATGGGCTGGGATCCGCGAAAGATTTCCACAGAAAATCCCTTGAACTCTTTCGGAATACCTACATAAAGCTCTGGTTCATCCAGCAGATGAAGGAGTTGGTAGAACTGGAAGAACAAATCTTACATTATAATGTGAAAAAACTACCAGATGACCTGCTCCGAAAAGCCAAGCTGGACGGGTTTGCGGATCGGTACCACCACCGCAGCCCTTGCAGCCGCCGTAGGAATCGCTGCCCGGAGGAATGGGTACTACGAGGTGAAATCCTTGCAGGAGTACCATAGGGGCACCGATAGAGGAACATCGATCAAGAACCGAGATATTGAAGGGATGGCATTGTTTAAAGGGATAGCATCGAGAGATAAAAAACTTACGAGCTTATAGGTCGGCTTTGATAAACCGGCCGGGGATACAGGGGGGCATGAATCTGGTTTATTTGAAAGAGAAATTCCAGTTTTTCGAATCCTTCTGGAAGGGTGAAGGCCCCTTTCCCCTTCTTTTCGCAAAGCCTCACCTGGCAAAGGAGAAGAACTACATTCTCTACGATCTGGAGGAACAGCATAGGGATCCCGTGAAGCTCGTGGAAGAGGCCGTGAAGGCCGCAGAGCCTGCCCTTTTGGGGATCGACGACGGGATTCCCGCCTTTCGCACCGATCTGGGAACCACCCTCTTCCCCAGTTCCTTGGGCTTACGGGTAGCGGTACAGAAGGAAGTGCATCCCTGGCTTCGGGATCACTTGAGCCTGGACCAGTACATTGCGCTGAGGGATGTGACTTCTGGAATCCGTGAGGGGGTGGGGGAGATCGGTCATGCGGTCGAAGCCTATCGGTTGTTTTTACACAGGAAAGCGACAGGATCCATCCCACAGAAGATTCTTCCCTATGTACCGGACAATCAGGGGATCTTCGATCTTTCCCATATTATTGTGGGAACGGAAATTTTCACCGCGCTGATCGATACGCCCGAGAAGGTTCATCAGGCCCAATCCCAGAGTCTCAAACTTTACCTGTCAGGGACACGGCTATTCAAGGCCCTTTTGAGTGAGTCGGAAACCTCCATGTTTCATGCCCACGGGATGATCAGCGGAGTGTGGTTTCCCCATACGGGGGCCCGCATTTCCGAGGATTCCTGTTCCCTCATATCGGATGCGATGATCGAAGAGTTCTGCCTTCCCTATATCCGGGAAGCACTGAAACCTTTCGGCCGGGGGTTCCTCCATTTCTGCGGCCGCCACGAGGGATTCCTGTCCACCGTATGCAAGGAACCCCTGATTTCCACCCTCAATTTAGGGAATCCCGAACTGTACGACCTGGAAGAAGTATTCCGCCTTTGCGGAGCTACGGACACCGTGTACTTCGGCCATCTCGACCCTGAACCGGATGAATCGATGGAAACTTTTCTGGAGAGGATCGCCGGGATTGCCCTGCGGCATAAAGCCAGGCTGATTTTGGTGGCCCCTCCGGTCGAGGGAGTAGACCGGAAGCGGTCTTTAGTGAACCTATGGCATCGGTTGACGAAACCGGTTTGAATTTTTATGGAGGGTCTCCGATTGACACCCCTTAGCAAGCCCCTGGCCCGTACTCTCCCCGATGGATTACGGGGTATCGTCACAGTCCTCAATACACCCTTCACCGATGATGATCGGATCGATCTACAGTCCCTCGAGCAAAACGTAATCCGGGCGATCGATGCGGGGGTGGCCGGATTCCTGGTACCAGCCCTCGCGGGGGAAGTGGGGCAGCTTGATCGGGAAGAAAGGGTAGCGATCGTACGGACTGTGCTGGAAACGGTACATGGATACGCATCCCTGCGGCCAAAACAGATCCCAAGGCAAGTCCGCAACGAGAATGAGGGGCGCGCGGTACAAGGGACTACAGACCTCGAGGGGAATGCCGAAAATCACCAACTTTCCATCGGGCAAGTCCATGAGCCCTGGGTGATTGGAGGTGCCACTGCCCAGGATGGAAGGGAACGGATAGCGGTAGCGGAGGCGTTACTGGAACTGGGGTGTGACGGGATTTTGGCCTGGATTCCCTACACCACCGATGAGCAGTACGAACAGGAAGTACGGGAACTGGCATCCCTGAAACCTCCCTTCCTGATGCTTCAGGACTGGGATCCTTCCGGGCCAGGGTTATCCATCGAGCTTATACGCCGCCTGTTCGAAGAGGTGGAAGAGTTCAAGGCATTGAAGATCGAGACCATGCTGGCAGGCCCCAAGTACACGGCAGTTCTCCGGGCAATCCGCGGGAGGCTCCATGTTTCGGGCGGATGGGCAGTGACTCAGATGATCGAAGCCTTGGATCGGGGAGTACATGCTTTCATGCCCACCGGAATGCATGAAATCTATTGCGAGATTTTCCGCCGGTATGCCACGGGTAACCGGAAAGGAGCCACGGATCTATTCCGGAAAATCCTTCCGGTTCTCGCCTTCTCCAACCAACACCTAGACATTTCGATCCTATTCTTCAAGCGCCTTCTGTGGAGGGAAGGTACCTATGCTACTCCACGCTGCCGGAAACTTCAGTACCAGTGGGACGAGTATCAGGAACGGATTGCCGATGAGTTGATTCAGTTGGCGATACAGTTACGGGTCGAAGAATTACACCCATAGGGGAGTATCCCAAATTTCGAGTTTCGTACCGATTCCCTTGGAGCAGGCGGTTTGATAGATCCACTTGGCAACGGCGATGTCCTCGATGGCCATGCCTACGGAATTGAAGTAGATGATTTCGTGATCCCCTTCGCGGCCCGGCTTTTTATAAGCTACCAGTTCACCAAGTTCTGCATAGATGGCCGAATCGTCG
>Ga0078972_1005678_pt1 | contig 31221 bp, 11 predicted proteins | sample YelNatPaOPGAMG01_FD_67568 | JGI IMG/M metagenome (GOLD analysis project Ga0078972, IMG submission 67568) | Hot spring thermophilic microbial communities from Obsidian Pool, Yellowstone National Park, USA - OP-RAMG-01 (SPADES assembly) (version 2) | ecosystem: Environmental > Aquatic > Thermal...
AATCAACTGTTATTTTTGAGTCAAGATTTCCCTCTAATGGCTCACTTACAAAAGCAACAATTTCTTTTAGTTCATTTGGTCTCACAGTTTCTCTAGCAGAAGAAAAAGAATAAGTTTTATTGTTGTAATAAATCTCTCCGCTAGCAATAACTTTCATCGTTACTGTTCCTGTGTTTTTAAAGAAAATTCTAACTTTGTTTCCCTCTCCCAAAGCATCTATAATTTCCCCACTTCTTATCGCTTCTCCTGGAACTCTAAAGATAACGTTTACTTTTGTAACAGCAATTATCCCAACACCAACCTGACCTCCGGCTTGACCAGTAAATTCTGGTTCTGGTTGAATGCCAAAAGAATGATATCCTGGTTCTGCATTATTTGGAATGGAAAGAAGGAAACTTATTTCTCTCCAGTTAGTTATCTTTCCAATTGGAGTTTGTAATGGTTGGGTTTGTGGTTTTAGAAGAACCGGATTTGAAAAATACTTAATCCAACTTGAAACATCTTCTTCAGAATAATTGGCAATTGCGCCAAAATTGTAAGCTCTTACGAAATCTAAGTTGTCTGTATATTGAATAAGATGTACTAACATTTCTTCGTTTGAAGGAGAAACGATGTAAAATTTTACATTTTTTGTCTCTCCTCTATTCACGTCTCCTAAATCTATTATTGGCGGAGAAACACCAACTGTGTATTGTTGAGACAAGGAAATTTTAGAGACGAACAAGCTAGCGATAAAAACAAACAATATCAAAATTACTTTCTTCATAATATCTTTTCTGAGCGGATAATTAAAACGAATCGCTAAATTTAAAATAAAGTCAAATGAAACAAAAGTTCTAAGATTTTTTCTTCAGTTTCTCTACCAATTCTTTCATTTTTACCTCTTCAATTACTTTCTCTTTTGGGAAAAGAATTCTATAGGCACCTATTTTTCTTTGGGTAATTTTTCCTTCACCAAGAAGTTCATGAATGTAAATGCTCGCTGTTATTCTGCTAACACCAGCTTTTTTCGCAACTTCCTGAATTGTTAACCCTTCTGGGTTTTCTTTGATTATCCTATAAATTTTTTCTTTTGTTTCTTCCGAGCTCTTTGCCATATTTTTATTTGTTTCATGAGTATTTAACATTAACGTTTAACATTAATTGTTAACTTCAAAATATACATTATAGTTAAACATTAACGTTTATAAATGCAGATAACCAATAATTTTATGAGAAACATGTCGCTGAAAACACTTCTGCCAATAATCTTTGCTCTAGTTTTTCTAGTAATGCCATTAGTTCCAGCAATAGCTGCTGAAACATCAGCAAACATAACAGTTAATGTAACAGTAGCTGCAGTAGCTGAAATAACAGTAGTTCCGAATTATCTGAATTGGACCAACATAAATCCAGGATCCGCTGGTGTTGTTCAAGCTGTTGATGTAAAAAACACTGGTTCATTGAACGTTTCTAACATTTACATCTATGCAAGTACTTTAACTGATGAAACGACAAGACCTTATGGAACTGGTGATCCAAGCAAATACAGTGCCGCTGGCCTTATTGTAGTAAAAGGAGATCCTGACAATGTTCCAAAGTTTGTAGGGAGAATAGAGTGGAATTGGACAGATGCTATTAGTGGAGCTGACTTTAGTGCTGTAAATAATGTAAAGGCCTGGGGTTTCTACAAAAACACAAGCTTTGAATATGTATGGGCTGCAGGCGCTGATACAACAACCAATAGATGTAATGATACAGGCGCAAGCTTTGCAATATCAGACATACCAGATGATGGAAGTACAATAGCAAGAAAACCAACAACAACTGGAATTTCTAGAAGTGGAGGAGATGCAAACTTCGGTTACTTTAGCGTTTCTGGAAGAGCAGCTTTTGGTAATGAACCAGTATGTGTAGCTGTGGCACAAGATTGTAGTAAGATTTACGTTTACAGATATGATAAGAGAACTGGTTTTGGAAGCTGTGGAAGTTCAACATATTTGACAACAAGAACATTAACACCTGGAGATATCTATAGAATAACATACATAAGTGCATATGTTCCAAAAGGAATTCCAGCAGGCCAATTGAAGTTAGGAACGTTAACAGTAGTTGCTTCCTACTAATTTCTTTTTTTATTTTTTTAGAAAACTCTATGCAACTATTTGATAGTACTCTACAACTTCTTTTCTATTTTTTCTAATTTTTCCTCTAAACTCTTCTTCATTGCTCTATAAGCAGCTTCTGATATTAGCCCTTCTTCTCTGCTTTTCTCCAAAGCTCTCAAAGCTCTCAAAACATTTTCTTTTTCTGCTAGTATTTCTTCCTTGCTTGGTTTCTTTCTAATTTGTTCTGCAAGCTTTACAGCTGGCAAGAATGTTGGTAATCTTATTTTTTCTCCCTCTTTCTTCTTCTTTCTCAAAATCAAAAATGTACCAGTTATCGCTAATATTGCTATTGCTATTGCAGCTATTAACCAAAATGGTATTACAAAAGCTTTAGCTTTTACTGTAAGCTTAGATAGCAAATCTCTTGCTCTATCCAAAAGTACTTTAGCATTCTCAACATTTTTCATCGCACTTTCATAATTCTCTTTACTCAAATTGTCTCTAGCTTTCAGAATTTCATCTCTTATTGAGTTTATCATGTCTTTAACAACGCTAACATCCTTTCCTTCTTTCTCAGCAATTTTTGTATCAATAATTAGCTGAGCTAACTCGTCTTCCAACTTAGAAATCTCTTCTTCCAATAATTCTCTAAGGCTTCTATAGACTATTATGTTGATTTGTTTGCTATCAGAAATTAGATTAGAAGAGGCAATCAAAGTTGCTGTATAATTACCAATGCTTACTTCTTTAGGAACGTTGAAAGTTATAGCAAAGACTGCAGTTGCGTTTGGAGCTAGAGAATAATAATTAGAAGGAGTTATATTAAACCAACTTACTGGAAAACCTACTAACATCAAACTAACATTTGACAAATCTAGAGAACCAGTGTTTCTAACAGTTACCAACTCTGTTTTTATGGAATTTCTTGCTAATGAAATATTAGGATTGAATTTCTCAATCAATATTGAAGCTGTCAAATTAGCTGTTGGTACTGGCAATGGAGTAGGAACTATAATTTGGCCAGTTGGTATTGGAACTTGTTGTATTGGTCTTACAACTTGAGTAACATTTCTTGCAACAACTAAGAAAGTTGCATTAGCTAAAATTGGTGGCTGAACATAATCATAAGTCATTTTGACGTTTATGAAGTAAGTTCCCAATGGCTGATCACTAAATATGTAAGCCGTTCTCAAGAATGTTTTGTTTGTTAGAGATGGAGTATAAACTGCTTCAGAAGAATAGAAGTATTTTTTACCATCAACAGAGGAGACCCAATATTCGATGAAAACATCTTGTGAAACTTCTCCCATATTTATAACCAAAATGTTGAATGGTAATTCTTCTCCTTGAGCAACTTCATATTGCAATGGAATGACTTTAAGGTCGTATGGTCCTCCCATTGCCACTCTAAATGAAGCTAACTTCATTGTATTGAAGTCTCCTTTTGAAACGTTCAAAACTGCCAAATACATTCCGCTTGGTGTATTAACAGGCATTGCGTATTTGTAAGAGTAAAAGCCGACTGATTCTCTATTCATTTGTGCTAGACTAACTGAAAGATAAACATTCCCTGCTGGGTCATAAACTGTCAAGTTCATGAAATCGGGATCTACGGGCTTTCCTTCTCCATTGTAAACTAAAATTCCGAATTTCATGATATTGTTTGGATACCAAACAACAGAAGTTGAAATATCAGCAAACAAGCCAGTAACTGTTATGCTTCTTAACAAAACAGAAAAGTTATAACTAGCATTCTTTGCTGTTATAACATTTCCTAGCTCTAAAACTGCATTAGCAATCAAAGTATAGTTGCCAACAATAGAATCTGATGGTAAGTAAAAGCTAGGAGGTGGCAATATTGTTCCATCATCGTTTGTAGTGTAATTTTGACTTTTAAAAATCAAGACTCCTTGAGGATTATAAATTTCAAAAGAAACCTTAACATCTTTTATTGGATTTCCTTCGAAATCTCTTGCCAAAAAGTAAATTGAACCTGTGTCTCCTTGGTAATATTTATCAGAAAATGTTGAGACTATACCAACAAAAGTCCTTCTTACCTTGAAGAAAGAGGTGCTGTTTCCTATATTACCTACATTGTCTTCGGCAGTAACAGTTACATTATAAATTCCAACATCATATGTGCTTCCTCCACTAACAAATGGATAGTCTGCATAGAAAATACTAACATTGCCATCTGAAGTTAAAAATGTCATTCGAGAAGTAGATATACTTCCGTTCGGTTGTTGAACTGATGCATTAACTGATTTGATTCCAGTTCCACTTTTATCAGTAACGTTAGCAAAAATCCTTATCTTTTGAGTTTGTTCTATTTCATCTTTATCAAAATAAATTTGGATTTCCGGAGGAGAATAAGGCAAAAGAGTAACATAGAATGTCTTATTTTTAGGATTAGCATCATCTTCTAAAGCTGAAATTGTAAACGTTGAATTGTAGATTCCTTCTGGAACACCACTAACATTGTAAAATATAGAAACTTTTTTGGTCTTATTTGCCTCAATTACAAAACTTGTTTCATTTACTTTAGTGTAATTGCCGTATTCTGGGGAAATCGAAAAAGTTATGTTTGCGTTACCCAAATTATACACATTTATTTCGCAAGCTATTCCTTCGGTAGGAAATTCAGATTTTTTACACTCTATTGGATAAATATCCCAAGTTCTGTTTTCGCTAACATTAATTATCACAAGCAAAGTATCGTAGTTTTTTGAATTGTCCGAAGTTACATTTATTAAACTCTGATAGCTTCCGGCTAGATAGTTGAATGGAACGCTAACGTTCAAAGCAACGCTATAATTTGTTCCTGCATCTAAAGATGAAATTAAGCTTGGTGTGAAAATGAAATTAAAGTCGCTACATTTTCCTTGAACGCAAGAAAATCTTATGTTGTATAACCTATCGTTACCAATAGAAAGAACTGTGAAGTTCCCTATGTAAGAATTTTTACTTGGTTCAACTTTTTTGCTCAAATTGGTTTCAAATACATCTAACAAAGGATTTGATAAGACTGCTACTTGAATAGTTGTAGAATTATAGGAAACGCTATTGTCTAAATTCTTCCAATATACATAAACAAAAACATTGTAAGTGCCAGTTGAGGTTTTCGGTGGTATGCTAACATTAAATGATTTAATGCAAGTTTCTCCACTTCTCAAATCTCCACATTTTTCTAGTGAAGAGTTTGAAGACCAACCAGATGGTAAACTCAAAGTTATGTTAACATCTCGTGTGCTTGTATTAAGAATGTTTTTCACAGCCGAACTGAAAACAAATGAATCTCCGGAATATTGGGTAATTGTTGATGTTATAAAGCTATATTTGTCTAAATCGATTGAAACATTCGTTTTTGGGTCTAATACTACTGTTAAATTGAATGTGTCGTATGAGTAATTTGTAGAAGCATTTATCGTTAGCTTGTATGATCCTGCCGGATAACCTAATGGTATTTGAGATGTTATACTGACATTAACCTTTTGTCCTTGTGGTAAACTTGAAATTGAAGAAGGATTAAATGATATGTTGAAATCTTGACAAATGCTTTCAATGCATGAAATCTGAATATTTTCTAGAGGATAGTTTCCTTCTGATGAAATCGTGAAGTTTGTTAGAAATGTCAACAAACCATCTTTAGCTTTTGTTGTTATAGATTGTTCTAAGATGTTGATTATAGGATTTGGCAAAATTGTTACATTGATTTGAGTTTTGTTTGTAGAAATTGTTCCATCTGGATTTCCCCATCTAATTGTTATATTAACACTAAAGTTTCCTATTGTGTTTTGAGGAGCAGTTATAGTGAAATATTTATAGCAAAATTCTCCCAGACCAATATCACCGCAAGAATTTGGTTCAGATGGATAACTCCACCCGCTAGGGACTTCGAAGCTTATGTTTGCTGAATAAGCAATTCCATAACCAATGTTAGATGCATTTACATAAAATCCAAAAGTTTCACCATAATAATAAGAAACATTAGCTAAAACAACTGAAGATGGAATAGGTTCTACTTTCACTTGAGTTTTTGCAGCCTGAGAAAAGAAAGTATCTTGACCAATACCATAATTTCCGTCTTTACTTGCATTACAAACTAGAATATAGTTTCCATATGGAGGAGAGGTGAAATTCACCAAGTAAGTTCCATTACCATAATCTGTGAAATTAGTAGTATAATAGCTACCATAAGAACAATTTATAAAAGCTCCTGGAATGAATGAATCGTTTCTGTAATTTTTAACATTCACAATAGCAAAATTAGTTAAACCTTCCATCAGTATTTTGTTTAAAACTGAAGCATTCACGTTAAAAATGTTTGTAACTTCAAAAGAATATTCATGCGAATCTAAGAAAACAAAATCTTTGTCATAAATTGAAACATTTATTTTCCAAGTGCCTGTTTGAGCGTTTGTCGGAATTAAAAAGTAGTTTGTGTATATCTTATCGTTTGCTTGTTTATCGCCATGCGTACCATCATCAAAAAGCTGTATTGTTAAATCGTCTGATTTATCCAAAGTTCCAAAGTCTATTGTTGCATTTAAATACTTTGCTAATTGATAGGGGTCGTTTGTTATATTTACTTCAAGCAAAACATATTCATTTCTGTTGTAAATTGTTGCATTTGTTTTTATGCTAACGTTAACAAAGATTTTTTCTGGCTTGCTTATACTTATAACTTCTGGATTTGAAGCTGCTCTTCTAACATTTTCAAAAATAGTTCCTGGCATGATATCTCCATATGCACCAAAGAATAGTATAGAAGAGAAGTTTATGTATCCATTTGGTTGTATTTGAGTTTCTTCTAGATGCAAACCTACTCTTCCGAGAGTTTCGGTTTCATTTTTTGCATAGAATGAAGAATATGAATTTAAGTTAATTAGACCCCCTGCCCAATTGTAAGAAGTTGTACCAGCTAAAACATATGAATATGGATTTTGTTGGTTTCCAGTAACAAAATTCGGATCAATTGAGAAGCTTCTATTCAAGTCTAAAGCAATAGCTCCAGCAGGTGTCGATGATCTGTTTATTGACTGACCTTTTAAATTGTAAATTTTTCCCTCAACTTTTATGAAAGAGCTAAAAGTATCTCCAGCCTTGTTATAAAAGTAATACCTCTTCTCTAAGAAAGCTTCGTTTGTTGGAGAAAGTGAGTTCGAATCTATTTCATAACCTCTTTGAATCAATGTCACTCTAACTGGTCCGGGTATAATTAATACATTGTTTGAAGTGTTTCTAAGATCAAAAGTTAAAGTATTTGTTCCGTTGAAGAATTCTGTATATTCAATAGGTTTTTGTGTTTCATCAACATTTACTATGTTGATATCATCTAACTTTCTAACAACCTGATATATACCAGAATAGTTTTGTCTAAATGTGTCTATGTAAAAAGCAAGTTCTGTCGTGTTAACATTTATTATACCTCCTAAACTATCAACATAATAAGTCAGATTAGTTGCGTATGTCTTGCTTTCTTTTTGTCCATTTTCAATTGAATCATAGTAAAGATAGAATGTTCTGTTTTGACCTTGCAATGTCGTACCATTTAAAATGAAAACAATTGTACCTACTGCATTATAAGCTGCATTGTAATTATCATCTTTATCAAATTGAACTGGAACTTCGTACAGCAGTTTTCCATCGGGGCTATACTCAAAAAGTCTTAACGAATTTTCATCAAAAGTTCCACTTGGCAATAAATCAGTAAAGTTTATTTTTATTTCCACTGGCCAATTTGTTCTATCTGTAGGAGAATAAACGTCTATTCTAATCCTGTAATGCCATGTAGTATTAAACCAACTAGCATTTGTAGGTTCTCCAAAACCAATAAAAAGGCCTGTAATTTGCGGCTTAAAGAAGTATAAAAACGCTATTGCCAATACCAAAAAAATTATTGCCAGGTTGACTTTTTCCATTTTTTACATTGAGTTTCGAATTAATAATTATGCCCCCGATTTCTCTTCCACTTAAATCCTCTACCCTTTCCTCATTCTTTATCGTTAGAGGCAAAGTCATCTTGGCATCGAAGAGTCTTTCAGGAGGGGGCAGTCCCCACATTTTTAGTATATTCAAGCAAGCATTTATATCTCTATCCAATCCGCAACTAGGACAAAACTTAGAGGAATTAATCAACCCTCCGCATCTAAAACAAATTTTAGAAGTATTTTTAGGATTAACAAAGTATACTGTAGAACTATTAAACAATGACTTATATTGAATGTAAAATTGAATCTTTCTGAAAGGAAAAGAATTTAGTCTAAATTTCATGAAATCACTATTAACACTAATCTCTTGTATTTTATGATTGTATTTATTCAGCTTCTTAACTTTTCTGTTAATCGTTCTTCTCAAACATTTCAAATCCTCCATTATTATTCCATAGCCTTTAAAATTTTCTGCAATAAACTTGCTAATTTTATGCAAAACGTCTTTAGTTCTATTCTGCTCTCTTTCCTTGTATTTCTTCAATAGCTTTTCTCTTCTTCTTTTATTCCTAATTCTTTGAATCTTTCTTCTCTTTTCTGCATATCCAACTTTTATATCTCTTATTCCAGTTTCGATTTTACCAAACTTTCCGTCGCTAGAAACAAAAGTTATATTGTTCTCATTAACGTCAATAGCAACAAATTTTTCTGGCTTAACCAAATTAACTTCATAAATCAAAGGAATGTAAACACATTTTTCATTAACCAAAACTTCTCCAATTTTATTTGCATTTTTAATTTGTTCTTTATGATAATCGGGAAGCTTTAGCTTAAGGAAAATTTTTTGTCTTGGTTTGTAATTGACTACTAGTTGATTGTTCTCTAAATCTATCTTGAAGATGCTCTTATGCAATCTAATTAAATTTTTCTTTGCTACCGGCTTTTCTTTTCTCTTATTAGCTTTCCAGCTTCTTATAATAGATTGAGCAACCCTGTAGGCTTGCGAATAAATTATCGTATGGAAATTGTGTTTCTTCTTCAATTCTTTATAGCAATTTTCATGCAATTTCTTCAAGCTATAACCATACTTTAATCCTCTCTCAATGCAAAAATTAATCATATTCCTAAAATTTTCCAATAGCTTTCCCATCTCCCCATTTTTTTCATACTCAACAATCAAACTTTTTGTTACCTCAATTTTGTTTTCTTTATCATCATTTTTTACTTCAAATTTATATATATTCTTCATTAACATCGCCTTAATTTATACTCACTAGTTAAATATTGTAAAGGGTATATATAAATCCTTTTGGGGGAGAGTAGATGATACTGTATGCAATTTATCTCTAGTCAAAAAGCGTCACACTAGAATAGCTCATATGCTGATACAATCAATGTATTTAAAATTACTTTTGTAAAAAACAAACATTTTAAAGCCCTTAAATTGAGTTTTGCTATATAAAAAATGAGAAAAGCACAAGCAAAGCTTTTTAAACTTTACGCCAAGATATTCCTTTACTTTCTTCTGATAACCATCCTCTTTTCTTTTTCTACTATAGTTTTACACGAGCTTGGCCATTTTATTTTTGGATTGTATTATGGTTGTAAGCCTGTTAGAATTGTTTTGTTTGATACAATCATTATGACAACCTATACAGAAATGGAGTGTCCTCCAAATGTTAACATGTTTTTATTAGGAATTTCTGGTTTTTCCGTTGTTTTACCACTTTCAATTATTTACTTTTTCATTTCAAAAGGTGGAGAAAAATATCTTGCCTTGATAATGATTGGTTTCAATTTTGTTATTGCAGTGAATGATTTTGATGTTTATTTGAAACTACCATTTTCAGAGATTTTTGCAATATTTGGAAGTTTACTCATAGTCGTTGGAGAAATCTTATTAATCGAGAAAACAATATTTTAAATGATATTTTCGCAAACTTATCCAATACTCACTTATGCTTTAATGCTAACAATTTTAACGCTAATTTCTTTTTTTGTAGCTTTAAGAAAGAAAGGAAGAGAAAAGAAAATGTTACTTATTCTACCAACATCTCTAGACCAAAAAATCCAACTTTCCATTACTGATGGCATTTCTCGCTCGGTAGAAATTTTTAGTAATGCTGAGAAAGTTCCCATGAGAATGTACAAATCTTGCGTTTATGTTCTCGACCCAAAGGAAAGCTTAGATAAGCAATTAGATAATTTTAAAAGGATAAGAGAACAAGCGGAAGATTCTATTGTCATTTTAATTTCTGAAAGCTCGGATGGGATTTCATCTTTAAAAGAAAGGCTTCCGGAGCTGGAGATGTTTAAACCTTCTGAAATTGAAAAAGTGAGAGAAATTATTCATTCCAAACTTCGATAAGCCGCATATATAATTTTATATACGTGCATATATAATTTTATATATGGTTTTGGAAGAAATAGGTTCTAAGCTTCCAACAAGAGAAGACTCAATCAAAGCTTATTATGAAACTTGTGCTTCGCGAAAGAAATTCATAAATATCGATGCTTCAGAAGCTATTTTGCATTTAGAAAAAGCGAAGCACGATTTGAGTAGAGCTATAAAAGAGTTTGAAGATGACTGCTGGGATTGGACTATAATTAAAGCTTACTATTCATCATGCCGCTAATGCTTTATTAATAAAGAAAGCCAAAATGTTCTCAAAAGACCATATTTGTCTTATAGTAGCGTTAAAACATTTAGGATTAATTCCAAATGAGTTTTATGAAGAGTTAAGAAAGCTTCACTCCAAATTTTCTGACTTTACTGCTTTTGAAATAGCATATTCTTTAAGGAAAGTAAGTCAGTATGACGTTGTTAAATGGAAAGAACTTTCCAAAGAAGATGCTGAACTTGTTCTTGAGTTTGCAAAGAAGTTTGTTAAATTTGTGGAGGAGCTGATAGCATGATTTTTCCTATAACAAAATCTAGGTACAAAGTGTTGAGAAAAATCTACGAAAACCCAGGTATAAACATTTCCGAATTAGTAAAAGAAACACGTACTGCACCAAACATCATTTACAAACATATAAACGACCTTAAAAATTCTGAGGTAATAAAAGAAGTTGAGATTGGAAAAAATCGTATGAAAAAAATTTATCCGAACCTCAAAAGCGAAAATGGGAAGCTGGTTTTTTCTTTGATAGAGGCGCAAAAAAGGGAGGATTTTTTTGTTAAGTATAAAAGCTTAAAAGGCCCGTTCATTCAACTTTTGCAGAATTTACCAAACAATGTAGTTTGCATACTTGTTTTTGGAAGTTATGCTAGATTCTCCGCTGAAAAAGAAAGCGACTTAGACTTACTTTTTATAACCACGAATAATAAAACTGAAAAAATAGAAAGAATTCTTGAGGAATCTTTTGTTACTTTTGGTAAAGTCTCTCCTCGAGTAATAACGATTGATGAATTTACCAAAAGCAAAGATACAGATACTCTGCTTAAGCAAATAATCAAAGAACATATTTGTGTTTTTAACGCATGCAAATTTGTTGAACTTATTTCAGAATAAAAAATTTACTCGATTTTTAGAAACGTAGAGAGCATGAATGGTAGAAAAGGAAGCAAGAATAGATAGCTGATTTTTCCGTAGAAGAAAAGCAAGATATCCGTAAAAAGAAAGAAAAATGAAAGTATTAGCATTAAAGAACTCATTCTTCTGTCTTCTAGTAAAAGGAATGCGATAGAAACGATAAACATCGCAAGAAAAGAAAGAAATACCACAAAAAAGTATGAAAGTGGAGAGGCACACATTAGCAAGGAATAAGTTTGAAGACTAGCATCTAGAATAATGTTTTTGTTGTAAGAACAAGAAAAAATATTGCTAGAAAATACCTTGACCGCCTCTTTAATTAATGGTAATGAAAGTGATGAAATTACCACTGCTAAGTTATTAACTTTCATGAGAAAATATGAATAGAAAAGGATTTATGCTTTTACTCCTAGGAAGAAAAGCTTCTACTCGAAAATATTACCCTTGCTATTAATCTTAACAATTTTGTTAAGGACGAGGCATTCAAATATACAACTTATCTCAAACGAAAGAGCCTTTTTATTTTATCCCAAATGCTTTCTTTTTCCACATAAAATTCTCCGCTAATTTCTGCCGCCAATTTCTTAAAAGATCTCGAAGCTATTGTTCTATCATCAAGCAAAACAACTGGTGTCATTTTAGAAACAGACTCAATAACCTTTTTATCGTATGGAATATTCCCTATAATTCTCGCCACCTTTAATTCTTCCACTTCTTCTATTTTCATTTCATTTTTATTTCCTTCAACTTTATTTAAAACCAAGCCTCTCAGCGAAACATTTAAGGCATGAACTATTTTCTTCGCTTTTAATGCAGAAATAAGTGAAACGTTATCTGGAGTTGATACAAGAATAATTTGATCGCTAGCTTTTATAGTTGAAACTACTTCTTTTCCTATTCCCGCAGCCCCATCTATTAAAACAAAATCGTAATTGTCTTTAATCTTATCTATTTTTTCCTTAAGTTTAGAAATATCTGGATATTCGATTCTCGCATTTAAGCTAGCGGGAATTATGTGAACTCCACTTGGATGAACATAAATTGCTTGAGTTATATCAATCTTATTATCCAAAACTTCAGTCAAAGTATTCTCTTGATTAAGCATCCCAAAATGAATTCCCAAATTTGGAGTTGTTATATTACCATCAACGGCCAAAACTTTTTTTCCAAAAAATTTTACTAATGCTGAAGCCAAGTTAGAAGTAATAGTAGTTTTCCCAACACCACCCTTAGCGCTTAATATTCCAATAACCACCATCTACAATACCTCTTTAACTTTTTTCAAAACTTTCAAAACATCTTCCTTTCCTTTTACCTTAACAGGTTCAACCAATTTCGGTTCAGCTTTCTTTTTTCCTTTAATCTCTTTTTCAGTTTTTTCTTTTTCGTCATCTTTTTCTTTTTCAGTTTCGGTTTTACTTTCTTTTGTAACTTCAACAAAGGCTTTTTCAACTTCTGTAGCAAGTTTTTCAATATTTCTAGCGACTTCTTTAACCTCATTAATTTTTATTGCTATGGTTTTTGTAACTTCAACTAAGTCCTCCAGACTATTGGCTGTTCTTAAAAATTCGTCTATCTTAGAAAATTTTTGTCCAATGTCTTCAGCAGATTTCTCCTCAGGTATCTTATTGACTTTTTCTTCTTTCTTCTCCTCTTCTTTTTGTTCAACTTTAACTTCAGTTTCTTTAGCCTCTTCTTTCTTTTCTACAGTAGGAATAGCTTCTATTCCTCCGCTTTCAATAAACTTCTCAACTTTTTTCCATTCTTCTATCAACTGATCTTCAATTTTTCTAAGCTTTTCTAAAGCTTTAGATTTTGATGAATTATAATCTCCCAAGCTTATTTTTCCTTGCTGAAGCTCCGTCTCTAAAGACTGAAGCAATAACAAAATATCATCTCTTTCTTCCCTAAGCCTCTTTATAGTTTCTGGAATTTTTGCTTCTGCTATTGGCAAAACTTTGTTAATTTCATCTATTTGAGTTCTTATTGACATTATATCCGTTCTAAGAGACTCTATATCTTTAAGGGTTGCGACATTTTCTAATCTTGTATTGATAGCTTCAAAATTCCTAGAAAGTTCTCTAACACTTTCATCTAATGATTCAACTCTTGCTTTGAAAATTGAAAATTCTTCCAGATTTTTATTCATTTCAACAAAAGCTTTTTCTACTTGTGTTGCAAGTCTCTCAATATATCTAACTACCTCTTTCACCTCATTAACCTTATTAGATATATTCTTAGAAACTTCAACTATATTTTCTAAGCTGCCAGCTGTTCTCAAAAACTCATCTATTTGAGAAACCTTTTGACCTATATCCTCAAGCTTTTTGTCAGTTTTTTCTTTAAAGACCTCAAAACTTTCCAAATTTTTCTCAATATCTCTAATTCTCTTTTCAATTTTGTCAGGACTCAATTCTTCTATATCGCTAGCTAACTTTTCAACCTTCATTTCAAGTTCCTTTAGAGCTCCGTCCGTCTGAAAAACCATAGAACGAACTTCTCCTAAAGCTTCCGCTAAACTTCTAATTTGCTCATTCAAAGTCTTATCTGTATCTCTTAAAGACTCGAGAAATGCTTTAATCTTTTCTAGCTCAACGCCAATCTTACTTTCAGGAGCTTCTTCTTTTGTCTCCTCAACTTTAACCTCTTCAACTTCTTTAGGAGGATTCATAGGATCAATAAAAACTGGACCTTCTTCTCCAGAACCTTCCTGCTTATATGGATTCTCTTCACCTTCTTTCTTTTTCTCCTCTTTTTTCTTTTCCTCTTTTATCCCAAGCTTTTTGTTGATTTCAGCTAACTTTTTCTCATACTTTTCTTTAGTTTCTTTGTAAACAGCTTCTGTAATATTTGCTTTTTGAAATTCTTCTTCCAGTTGTGAAATTAATGTAAGAATGTCTTCTCTTTCTTTTTCCAATTGTTTTCTCTCTTCTTCCTTCAACGCTTTTTTAAATAAAGGCATTATTTACCACCAAACTTGCTAAGTCTTTTTTCCAGAGACTCTAAATATGTCTCTACCATCTTGAAGGCTCCTGTCTTTAGTTTGTCCTTTGCTATGTTTAGTTCTATCTCCATGTCGTATGTATCTACTCCTTTACTCTTCAATTCTGCTATCTTTGATTCAAACTCCTCTATTTTCTTATTTAGACTTACATATTGATTAATTTCTTCATCAGTTAGGCCAAACGGCGAATGTAATATTGGTCTGAAGCTTATGAACCATGGCTTACCATTGTTGTATTCTGGGTTTTGGAACAAACCAGTACCTATTGTTAACTTTGTAATTTTGCTTGCATATTCTTGACCATACTTAGACTTAACTCTGTTTATGTCTCCTTCATATCTGGTTCTCAACTGAATTTCGTTAGCTATGTTAGCTCTAACCGCTCCTTTGAAATCTAGCAAAACTTGCGATACCATGAAAATGCCAATTCCCCACTTTCTGAATTCTCTTACTCCTCTTTCTAGAGCAGTATATCCACCTTTTCCACCGTACTTTGGCAATAATCTGTGAACTTCATCGTAAACTAACAACAACTTCAATTCCTTAGTTTCTGGTGGTCTCATATCGAATATTGCTTGAATGCTTCTTCTAACAAAGGCATCCAACTGCTCTGGCTTCAATCTGTTCATAACAAATACAGTAATTTCTCCTGGAATCATGTATTTCTTTATGTTTATTTCCATGTTTGGATCTTCAACAACAACTATATTTGTCTTAAAGCTTCTAGCGTCAGTTGGCTTTAGACCAAACTTTGGATACAAATCTAACATTTGTTTCAATCTGTTTGGCTTAATGAATCCTGTCCATTGACCAGTTGGATCGAAAACTATAACTGGTACTTTTCTCTTTAACAATTCTTCTGCCACAACCATTGCTGATATTGTTTTACCTGAACCTGTACCACCAGCAGCAATGCTGTGCATTATCAACTGAGACAAATCTAAGTAAGCTTTAACATCAGTTTCTGCAATCTTACCAACTTCTATAGAGTTTGGTCCTGGCTGTGGCAATTCTTTGAAGTCTATTGGTGCAACATATCTTCTTTTAGCAAGCTTTGCCATTCTGTAAGCTGCATACCATCTCATTGCAACATATCCAATTGGCAATGCAATCATTAGTATAAAGTAAGTTACCCAATTGCTGAAAACTGCTTTTAGCATTAAAACTGGAGCTGGTAATTCGCTAACTTCAAAGCTGTCAGCAGACATTGCATATTTCTTTCCATACCAATAGCTCGCATTAACAACTAGTATGTAAGAGTCTTGAGGTGTATTTTCTGGAATTGTAATCTTTCTCGTATAAGTTAATGTATTAACAACAGCTAGAGTTTCTTGAGTTTGAGTAATTATTTTGTATGGCTCGTTTAATGTCCTAACAGTGTATGTAACAGTTATATCCTCAACGCTTGGGGTCTGACCCATGTTTATCAAGGTTACCTCAAACATCAGATCTTTACCTGGAGCAACAGCTTTAGTCAAAACTTTTGTTTTAACGTCCAGCAATGGTTCAGCTATTGGATTTACTTTTATCGTTAACGGAACTTTATGAGTTATGTTACCCGCTCTTAATGAAATCTCTCCTATGTAAATTCCAGGAGCTATTGACTTTGAAGCAAACACTCTAAATGTGGCAGTAGCAATAGATTGAGCTGTTACTTTAATTGAAGGTGTCTGAACTGTTACTATTGATGAGGCTGGTCCTTCAATTGTAATTGAGACATCAAAGTCTTGAGTTAAGTGATTCGTAACATCTATTGAGAAGAGTTTCTCTTCTTCTGGAGCAACAGTCAAATCAATAACAGTAGCTTTGAATTCTATTGGTGCTCTCGTGACATTTGGTAAAGTAATGTTTGGTACTGATATGTTTGGTAGAGAGATGTTTATAGGCAGACCAAATCCGCCCATTCCACCTCCTGCACCTGCTCCAGCTCCTGCGCCACCTCCAACTCCTCCACCAGTACCTGCGCCAGCTCCGGGTATTGATGGACAATCTAATGGACATATCGCACTATTTTCTCCATAAGTAGACTCACACTCGCCATTTCCACATATAAACTCAGCCAATATGTAAACTCCTCTCAGATCCGAAACTTTTGCTCTAACAGTAAATGTTGTCAAATTGACAGAGTTATCTGAATTATCATAGTTCAAATTGGTTATTCTCTTCCAATTTGAATTAATTGATGTGCTAACCATTGGCGTCCAGTTTCCTTGATATTTGTAAATTCCTAAATTGCTTGCACTGTATATTGGCAAGCCACATGATTGACCAACGCAATCATCGAACCTAAATTCAATAGTAGCATTTGTGTAATTCAAAATTGTATCCACATACAACGTCTTTAATGCGCTTGTTGTTACTCTTTGTTTTGGTATATTTCCTACTATTATTGGATTGAAGAGGTTTGTAGATATTGAAACGTTTTCTAGATAGATTGATGGATTGAAGCTGCCGTTTTCTAACCTCAACAACAAATTATAAGTTTTAACGTCTACAGTCTTGTTGTAATAGCCAGTTTCATTGTTTGTAAAGTTGAATCTTACACTTCCATCCAAATCGTACAAAACAAATCTTGCACTAATTGGTTCCTTTGCTAATGACTCATAATTCAACATGTAACCAGCAAACCAGGCTGTTGGATAAACGACAAATGTCTTGTTCACAAAATTACAATTGTTGCTAATATCGCAAGCTGAAATTGAAAGTATGAATGTTCCTGTTAGGTTCGTGCTTATGTAAGTTGTATTGTATGAATAAACATCATAAGTCCTTCCTACAAAAGTTAAATTCAGGATTTCAACGTATTGATCTGGTCTTATTATAGTAGCGTTAACGCCCTTCAATCTTCCAGCTTCAGTTACATTTATCAAAATTGGTATTATATCGTAAATTGGAGTTCTAAATGGCATGGAAATGTTTATTATTGGAGCTATTGTATCGTTGTAAATTATTGAGTCTTTCTCTTCATCATACTTTGTTATCGGAATATCCTTAGTTGTACTAGCACTTATTCCAAGAGAATATGCCCTACCTAAAGCTAAGTTTGGAGCGGAAATCCATATTGACCAGATTCCGCTTGATGCGTTGAATTGAGAGATAAAGCTTGGAGATATAGCAAAAGTATCATTGAATAATGTTACATTGAACGAAACTGATGGCTCTGGCAATCCATTGTATTTAACATCAACTTTTGCCTCTATTAATGTAGCTGGGTTAACATTCAACATTGGATTTTCATATGTTGGATAAGTTATATTAACGTGGAATGAGTGAACAAATACTGAAATGTTAGTTGATGTCTCTGTTATGGTTGAGTTTCCTCTTAACCAATCAACAATTCTTGCTTTCAACACACCTTCATAATATCTGTTTGAAGGCAAGCTTGGAATGTTATAGAATATTGTTAAGTTCTTGCTTCCAGCATATGGCACAACAATAAATGAATCGCTAACATTCAATATTTGAGTTATATTTCCTTCTAAGCTTATGTTCAATGGAACCTCATAGTTTCCTTTGTTAACAAAATTGATTGTATCAAATGTTCCGTTTGTTTCATCAACTAAAGTCTTACTTATTGATGTTGGCGATTGCTCCCAAGAGATGTTCATTGGCACCCAAACATTTATTGGCAATATTGAAGATTTGTTTGTGTCCCAGGAAATTCTTATAGTTCCGTTGTAGTTTCCTGTCAAATAGTTGTTTGGAACCCTCAATGAAATGTTTATGGTTCTTATTTCTCCTATATCCATACCATCAATTTGAGTTGGAGATAACGTTAGATTGAAGTCTGTACATGGAATACCTGAATCGCATGTTATGTTTATGTTTGTCGCATTAACATTTCCAATCGACCAAATATAAAAGCTTGAAGTGAAGGAATCTCCAGCAACTATCGCATACTCTAATTTGCTTACTCTTGGCACAACTAGTGGATTTGGAGTAACATTAACTTCAACTATTCTCGTCGAACTGTTTTTACTAGAATCTAGATTTGTCCAATTTGCTAATAGAGTTATGTAATATGTTCCAGGTTGAGTGTATGGAGATATGGAAATGTTTGAAGCTGCAGAAATGTTAGAGTTTTTCAGCAACAAACTAAAGAAGTAATTCTTTGGAGCTACTGTTATATTATCGCTTGAACTTGTATTAACGCTTATATTAAATGCTCTTGAACCTCCAACATTCTCGACAATTAGTTTTGTTGATATTACTTGTGGGGAAACAATTGTAACGTTATCTGCAATTATTGGCTCATTTTCAAATCTAACATTAAGTTGAGTAGTTGTTGATCCTATAACTTGATAGTAGTCAGTGCACCCAACCAATCCATATGGTCTGCTTGGCAATACAGTATCATTCGCACAAATTCTAACTTTATGGATTCCTGATTGCCTGCTAACTAATGTTGTGTAGTAATAGCTAGAGATGTTGCTCATTGTTTGATTAACCTTTGTTCCATTTGGAAACTCAACTTCTATCCATGCTTTATCAACACCAACATTATCAGTTATGTTTGCTGAGATGCTAACATTTTCATATCCAACTTCAAAATTCATTGGAACAATTGAAACATTTTCTATTATCGGAGGAATATCAGTAATGTTGAATATTCCGTATATCAATCTTTCGGATGGGTCTGCTGGGAAACCGGAAGCATTCTTTAAGTAAATTCCATAATCGTAAATTCCTTCAACAGCATCGACAGGAATTGAATAATTAACAACTATAGTTCTAGTACTTCCTTTAGATAATTCAAATGGCAAAGTAGCTAGAGGTTCGTTTAAATAAGCTTTGAAGAATGTGCTTGCGTTTCCTGACGGTGAGAATGTTAGAACAAGCTTAACGTTTCCTATGTTTGTTACGTTTATAAATGTTAAGTTTCCTTTAGTTCCAGGCGGCAATATTCTAGTTCCAAATGATGTTGGTGAAACAATCCAAGTATAGTTAGCTGGCACTGTTATGTTTAATAATGCATCTGAATATCCAGCATTAGTTGAGTTTGCCCTTAATGTTGCAAGGTATATTCCCGGATCTTGTCCTCTTGGAACTTGTATGCTAACGCTTGCTGTTCTAACTTCACCGGCTTTCAAAAGACCGAATTCTGTTGGATATACTGTTAACTTACATTCTGGACATTTTGAATACAAGTAATCTGTCAAACTTATTATTCTAGCATCATAGACATCATCGTTACCTTCAGAAACAACTTTAACATCTCCTATGTAAGTTGTAGCGTCATGTGGAGCAGAAACTTCGACGTAGTTTGGTTCTATGGATATTACTGGGTTTGAAGTAACAGTTATAGTTATTCTTGCTGTTGTTGAGTTAATGCTTAAGTCTGGATTTCTCCATGTTGCAATCAAGTTGTATATGTATGTTCCTGGAGATGTTGCGTTTGGGACTATTATGGTGTAGTTCCAATAGCATGTTTCACCTGGCTTCAAAGTGCCACATTGTTTAATACTTTCATTGTATCTCAAGCTGCCGATTGGAGATTCTGAATGGGTTAGATTAACGCTATAAGCTGTAGCTGGACCAAGATTTGTAAAGTTGGCTATAACTGTAAAGTTGAATCCTTTCTTTTGAGTAATTCCAGTTGCCAATATATCGTTAATGTTTGTTTTCGCATCTCCATAAACTTTACCGAACACAACTATTTCTGCGGCTAGAGTGCTATTAACATTAGATTCTGGTGGCATGTCAATGGCATATATGTATAAGCTATGATTTCCGTCCATTCTTGGCAAGTATGTTGTTGAATAATTAGCAAAAATGTAATCTCCAATTTTAACCTTTGGTGAAACATTATACATTGGTACTATTTCAAAGCTCCCATTTGGTAAGCTGACATTTAACCAAACAGAGTTTACATCATAATTGTCTGAAATAGTAGCAAATACTTGTGTTGAATTTAAGTTAGCCTCTAATCCATAAACTGGAGTTACGTTTATGTTGAAAATTGTTGGTGGATAAATATCTTTAACCCAGAACATTGCTCCGCTTGTTTTTCTGTAAGCTGAATAATACTTATCATTATCATCAGTTATGTTGCACAAGAATGTGTAATTTCCTTTTTCATATGGCTTGAATTGATAGCTTGCATATCCGCTTGAATTAGTTTTAAGAGTATCTAAGTAGATGAAATCGATATTTGGTTCAATCTTGTAGTATAAGCTAACATTGTAATCAGCTATTCCTCCAGCGTAAGTATCTTTAACCATGCATGTCACATTGAATGGTTCTGGGTATGGCAAAATTGTATCGTTTAGAGGAGATATCCAAATGACGTCTGCAAGACTGTTTATGTATATTGTAACATTAGCTTTACCATCATCATAATAGCTCTTTTTAGCAACCGCCATTAGTGAATGTCTACCAGTAGATTGTTGAGCTACAAAGGATTGAGGTATGATTGTTGAAATTCCTTCTACCAATTTGCTTGTTTCATTCCACCATTCTACAGTTAAGCCAGTTTGATTTAGATAGTCTAATGTTTCTCCATTTTCGCTAATAACATTAGCTTGAACAGGAATTGGTTGAGCTTTAGAGAAGTATGAGTTGTTTCCTGGTGAAATGATTGTTGTATATAGAATTCCTTTTACTTGTATGCTTGTATTTACAGTTTCAGATGGCTCGTTAACATCTCTCGTTGCGTTTATGTATATTGTTACCAAGCTTGGGGTAAAGTTATCTGGAAAGTCAAGGTTAATTAAAGAACAATAGCCGGTTGAATTTGTTAAGCAACTACCAATATAATTGTTCAACATGTAGAATGAAACGTTTGCTCCACTTGCGTCTCCAATTTGCGCATCTCTAACATGAACTGTTATGTTAGCTTTGTTTGGAACGAACGAATCGTTTCTGTAAATGAATGGTGGTGCAATAATTTCATCTATTATCAAAGGTCTTTTCAGAGTTATTATTATGCTTGATTGAGAGATAGCTGGAGTGTAGAAGAGTGTTGAATTGGTTTCTATTCTACAGCTAACATTATAGTTGCCTGCTGCCTCTCCAAATGTATTCCAACCTATTTGAGCATAACCATCTGAATCGCTCAAGCTACTTCCAATCAAAACATTATTCTTGAAGAACTTCACTGAATAATTGGAGATTGGTTGAGAGGTGTTGAAATCTAAAACTCTGCAAACTAGATTTATCACTGATCCTGAATCTACTGTAGTTCCGTTTGATGGTGAGATGAAGTTTACTCTGGACCAGCCGTAAATATATACTGGAGTTGAATTGAAGTTTGAGTCAAAGTTGGTTTCTGAAACATTAACATATATTCTTTCAAAACCTAACTTGTATGATGTTGGAGTTAACCATGTTGTATTTTGACCGCTAGCTAACAAACTCCAAGTTGAGTTGTACCATCTTGTTGTTGCATTTGGTCTTAAATTCAAGCACTCATCATAAACGCTAGCATTAAATACATTAACAACTCCTCTCTGCAATATTGAATTAGCAGCTGGATTTATTATAGATACATTTAATTGACCAATAACAGTTAGAGTTTTGTTAGTTGAGTTTACTTGTTTATAGCAAGCATCTCCACTTTGTGCGAACCAGTATTGAATTCCTTCTTTTGATGAGCAATCTGGATTATAATAAACTGTACAATTTCCGTTTGATGAAGTGCAGTTAAGCAAGTAATCATAGTTTCTACCATCTCTTGTAACCCAAATTGTTAAGTTAGCGTCATTTGGATATAATCCTCTATCAGAATCGTAAACAATTGCTCTCAAATATGCTAAGTTATCTCCGATTCTTCTTACTGTGGTTGAACTATCTGATGCTAAATTAACCGTTACATCATTTTTCTCAAAAGTTATATTCAAGCTGGCACTTGTATCATTAAATCCATTAACATCTACTGTAGTAACTTTAAAGAATACTGTTGAATTTGTAAGATAGTCGCTACAGTCAAATCTCTTAGAAAAGCTAACAGGATAATCGCTATAAGTTGGAGTAACAACTTTAGAATCAACATAAATCCAAGTTACATTATCATAACTCTTCCATAGTGTCACATTGTTTGGACTTGCGTCTGTATCTGTTATTCTAACGTTGAAATTGTACAATTCTCCCCAACCACCATAGTAATGATCTATTGTAAATGAAGTTATTGCTGGTTTAGATGCTACGAAGAATGCATTTGCTTTTGTTATTGTAGTGTATGACGGATATTCAGAGTAATAGATTTTTCTCGCCATCATCTTTATAGAATACCAACCAAATGGCTTTCCGCTTGTATCAAAAGTACAATTGTATGTTCCATTACTCATATCGTAAACAGGAGTACAGCTGAATTGATTTGTGCCCCAAACCCCATACAATAATACATCAGCTCCGTTTACATATTCGCATTCGTCATACACTGAAACGTAGAATGGTGCTGGGGTTCCTCTTAAGAATGCGTCTCCATTCGGATAATCTACTCTCAAGTTAATTTGTGATTTTATTGTTATTGTAAAGTTGGAAGAAGATGCTGGTTTGTAGTAATCATCGCTAACAATAGCTGCTTTCCAATATTGAATTCCTGTTTTGTAGAGTGGATTGCAGCCTGGATCAAATTCAAAAGTAGCATAACCTGTACCGTTTGAATATACAATAGTTCCTGAATCAAAGATGCTTCCATTCAAAGTTACAAAGAAGGTTACGTTAGCGTCATTAGCTGGTTCTTCTCTATCTAAATCATAAACATAAACAACAAGCTTTGCTATATCAGTTCCGTTTCTCCAAACTGAAGTTCCATTGCCAGCTACGAGAGAAATGTTTATGTCGTCTTTTTCAACGAAGAAGCTGTGTATGCTTGTGTTTCCAACATAATTTCTTATATCTTCGGCTTCAAAGTAATAGTACCATTCTCCTTGTTTTGTTTGAAGGATTGATGGGTTCTTGAATGTTAAAGTTATTGTTTTGTTTATTGCCCCATTTAAATCTGGATTGTCTATATAACTACTTGAATTTGCAAGTATCCAAGTTGATTCGTTTGCTCTTTTAATCCAGAGTTTTAATGTAAGTGGGTCTAGATCTTCATCAGTAACGTTAACTTTAAACGTCCAAGTTTCACCCCATCCACCAGTATCTGTTCCGCTCTTTGACAAAACTTGCTCTCCAGTTAATATAGGCATTGTTTTAACGTATATTATGTTTTCTGCCAATAGGTAACCATTGTTGTAGAATTGTTTTTGAGCAAAAACACTTATGTTGTAATATCTAGCTCTAATTTGAGATGTGTTTATTGAACATGAGTACTCACCATTTCCAAGAGAAATTACTGGAGAACAATTGAATATTGTTCCACTTTCGTGTATTAGATTTATTGAAACGTTTGCATCACTAACATCTAATCCAACATCATTGGTTACTTTAACTCTTATTGTTATGTTGTCGTATGGTTTTAGGTATTCTGTATATACTGTTGGATAGAGCAGCTGAATGTTCAAATCTCCAAGAATTGTCAAATATTGTTCTGTTGAATTACTGTCTTGATAACAAACATCATTATAGATTCCTCCTTTCCATTTTTGAACTCCAACTGAATAATCTGCAGATGGATTGAAGTAAACTAACAAATAACCATTTTGATCTGTTACATTTGATGTTCCATAATCGTAATTATTTCCGTCTGAAGTAACGAATATTCTTCCGCTAAAGCCAGAAGATATGTATGAGTTTTTGATTGTATCTTTTATTCTAACACCCAATAAGGTTGTTTGATCGCCGCTTCTATTAACAAAAGAGTTGTTCCCAACGTAATACTCACTTATTGTTGAATCTTTAGTTATAGTTGGTCCTATAGTTTCTGATGTATTGAAAACGTTTTCTTTTGTTCCATCATCGATTTCAAATTTGAAGTAAGTTGTGCTTGATATATCTGAGCATGTAAAATCAGTAACATTAATCACACATCTTCCTCTTCCACCTGTTAAATTGTATGATCCTTTATAGACCCATCCACCAGTAGTTTTAACATAAAGTCTACAGGTAACATTGTCTTGCTGATAATCATAAACATCAACACTGTAACTAAAGTTTGAACCCCAACCACCTATAGTTGGAGTGACGCTTAAGTTTTCGGCTTTTGGAGGTGTGTTGTTAAGATAGACCCAATTTACAAATGTTGTTGAGTTTGGATAGTAGTTAGGTTTACTTGTGTTTATTCTAAAGCTGTATAATCCTCCAATGTGGAAAGACGTATCCCAACTCGAATTATAATAACCATTTTCTAGATCAAAAACTGGTGTTATTGTTTCTTTCTTGTTATCTGGTGAAATAGCTTCATGTGTTACAATAGCTCCGGATATCAAGCCTTCATCTGAACAATCAGAATACACAAATGAAGTAACATTTGCTATGTCACCAACAACAATTTGAGAACCTTGAGTTGGAGAAGCAATACCAACTTTTAGTTGACCTGTAACATTAACAGTAAAGCCATATTCTGGCACTGTATCTTTGTAACAGACATCATTCTCAATCCCAGCTTTCCAGTTTTGCATTCCGACTCCAATGCTACAGTTTGGATCGAAGTAGAATGTTAGAATACTATCGGAATCTGTTTGATTAACATAATATCTTATGTAGCTAGAAGTGTCTCCGCTTGAGCCTAAGCTTCTGGTAGTTACATACAAACTACCATTTCTTCCTGAGCCAACCAAAACATTTCTGTCTATATCTCTAACTAAAACTTTCATTGTAACGAAATTGTTCCCTTCTCTTCTTACTTGCTCACCAGCACCAGTTACATATTCTATGCCAACATCATCTTTCTTTATGTCTATTGTGCTGTTCTTTTGATCCGAATAGCCCCAAACATCAGTTGCAACAAACTTGTAGGTTCTAACCCCTATATCACTACAAGAGAAAGTATCATAAAATGTTACTAATTGAGGAGTCTCTGCTTTTATTATAGTAGAATTCCTCAAGATCCATCCGTTTGATAGATTTACATATAGAGAAACATTAACATCATCATTGTCTGGATCGTATATCCAAGCTTCAAATTTCCAAATCTCTCCCCAAGAACCATCTCCATTTATTGAGTAACCTGTAATCGGTGGATAGCCTTCTGGAGTAATTATTGGTTCTGTTGCTAGGTAAAATGCATTTTCTTGGAAGTCTGTACTTGAGTTATAATACATCTTTGAAACTTCTACACTAATGTTATGCCAGCCTGTTGTCCAAGTTGTTGTAACATATGCAGGAATTGTACATGAATAAGTACCATTTCCATAGTCTACAACATCGCTACAAGTATAATTTCCGTAGTTCGGATCGTAAATGTAGAAAATTAAAGTAGCTCCGCTAACATAGCCACAATCATCCTTAACCTCAGCATAAATCTTTATGTCATCTTTCCCTCTAACTGGAGCATTCCAAGGATAGTTGTTGATTGGTGCTGTTATGTTTACTTTCAATGGTTCTGTAACTATATCAAATCTTATTGCTGAAGAATTCTTTATTTCCCAAGCGTATTGTGTTGTTGTGTTAAATGTTCCTGCAATCCAATACTGAGGTCCTACTGAATAACTACAATCTAAAGTAACACTTCTTGAAACATAACCTCCACTTGCTATGTATAATGTACCAGAATCTATGAAGTTTGACCCGTCTTTAGTGAAGTATATCTTTGCTGTTCTTCCTCCAGGAAGTCCAAGACCTGTATCAGAATCTATTATTTGGGCTCTATACTCAATTGAAGAACCTTTCATTGCACTTCTATTGATAACAACATCTACTGGATTTATAGGAATGATAGTAACATTGTCTGGATTTAAAGTCAAGTATAACCAGCCGGTATCATAAATATCTTCTGGTAAACCTCCAGGAGGATTATCTGTAACATTAAACTTGAATTTAACTGTTCTGTTTCTGTTGAAATCGTCTTCATTAAATATTCCACTCATGTTAAAGTAAACTTCTATATTTTCTCCACTAACAGTTTGGTTTATAGCAACTTGTGATGGGTCTGTCGTTCTTCCTCTATCTACATATAGTCTTAACCAATTAGTGTCTAGATCTTCATCAGTGAAATTAACTTTGAATAGCCAGGTTTCTCCCCAACCTCCATCTCCAGATGGTATTGCAACAGGATTGGAAAGAATCGGACTTGTTTCAATCCAGAATGCTCTGTATTTAGTTGTTGAGTTGGTATTGTAGAATGTTTTATTAGCAAATGTTGTAATGTTGTACCATCTAGCAGGCAATATTATTGGTGAAGATGTGTTAAATGTACAACTATAATAGCCACTTCCTTCTTCAATAACATCAACACAACTATAATTGTTCAATGTTTTTTCTGATCTCATCGTAAAGTTAACAGTTGCTCCAGTTAACGCAATGCTGCACTCATCAGTTAATAGAGTTCTAATTGTTATATTGCTTCCTCTCAAATACTCTTCTCCATTTGGCAGTACTATCTTTGGCAAAATATCTCCGATTATATAAGTTGTAAAGTCTGTTGTGTTTATGTCAATATAGCAAGAATCTGTTACCCCAGCTTTCCAGTATTGTAAGCCTGTTGAATAGTTACAGTCAGGATTGAAGTAATAGGAGGCATTTCCGTTAGCTTCTGTTTTGTTGCTTGAATCGAATTGATAATTACTTCCATCTCTTGTGACCCAGAAGCTAACGTTGGCATTAGGGGCATAACTAGAATTTTCTAGGTCAAAGACATTTACTCCAAATCTAACAATCTGATTAATTCCTGAGCTTCTGTTAACATAGCTACCATTTCCTGCAATCAATGAGATGCTAACAAAAGACTCTCTCAATTTTGGAGCATTTATTGGAGTCGTGTTATAGTAGTTAGATTGTTCTCCATCTCTTATCTCAAACTTGAACCAGTTATTGTTACCAATATTACTACAATCAAAGCCGTGATAAATGACGCTACAAGTTCCTTTAGTTGGAATACCAGGAATTCCGTTTATTATGCTACTACCAACATAATTCCAAGTTATTCCATTGTCTTTGCTAATGAATAGTCTACATTCAACTGTATCCCCTTCTTGATCGTAGATATCTGCAGTAAAGTTGAACTTATTAGACCAACCAACATAATCATCGAAACCAATTTTTTGCCATGAGTTTATCGAGTTGTTCCAAACATAGACGCTAAAGTTTTCTGCAGTAGCATTAACGTTCTCTAACCAGAACCTGTTTGGATATGTAGTTGAATTGAAGTTGTATAATGGCACTAAAGTAGAATTCAGTCTTATGCTCCAATAGCCTTCTTTTTTGCCAGTAGAATTCCAAGTACAGTTATACCAACCATTATATTCATTCATTATTGGATTGCAAGTTTCTGATTCTCCATATGGAGAAATCAGCTCTATACTAACGCTTGCATTTGGTATTAGACCTTCAGACGAACAGTCGCTAGTAGTATTGAATCTAATTGTTATTGGTTGAGTTATGTTGAAAATGCTTCCGTTAATTGGTAATTCTAAGTTGTTCTTTAATTGACCTGTAATGTTGAAAGTTGGCGGAGCGAAAGGACCACCTGCTCTTTGAGTATAGTTTTCAGCAATATAGCAGGAATCTATTATTCCTGCATCCCATTTTTGAATTCCCACCGAATAACTGCAATCTGGATCTAGAATATAGCTAATGTAGCCCGAGGAATTTGTTGTTACAGTAAATCTAGTGTTAAAGGTACTTCCATCTTTTGTAAAGTAAAATGCTGCCAACTTTCCTTCTGATAAGTATTCATCTCTATCTAAATCTTTAATCCTCATCACAAAGGTTCCTTGAGTATTTCCTATTTCTCTGTCAATTCTTTCTGGCGCAGATACATAGTAAACCTCTACACTATCTGGCCTTATTTCTATTGTATCAGAACTTTCATTAGTGTAACCCCAAGCATCAGAAACGTTTATCTTATAGTTCCTCACACCAATCTTTGAGCAATCAAATGTTTGTATAAATGAGAATAATTTCTCGCTAAAGCATGTTGACGCTTGGCAAACAGTTGAGTTAACCAATTCAAACCCTTCACCAAAATCAATCCACAGAGATATGTTTAGTCTTTCGTTAGAGTAAGCTCCTTGATCTACATCTCTAACTATTGCAGAAAAATTCCAAATTTCACCCCAACCAAAGTTATTATCTGTAATTAAACAATCTCCAGCTCTACATTTTGTTGCTGGTGGTAATAAAGTAACTTCTGGGTTTGTTACAATAGCAAAGGAATTAACTATTTTGCTTTCTGGTGAATCAACATAGTTCTCTTTAGTAGCGTACATGCTCAAATTATACCATTGCATGCTCCAATAGCTAGATGGATATACTGTGCAAGAATAAGTACCATTTCCATAATCTACAACTTCATTTGGTGGACAATTTGAAGATGGTGAGGTTTGAGAGGGATCTGCTACGAATGAAACGCTTGCATTGCTAACATAACCGCAATCGTCTTTAACTATTCCTACATATGTTATGCTATCTATTCCTCTTCTGAAAGTTTTTGATATTGGTTGCAAGAGAGTAGCATTCAAAGGATAGCTAACTAAAGTTATGTAGAAATCGTCTCCATAAACAGAAGTTGAGTTTATTGGCTTGTATGCTCTGTTAGCTGTCCCAAATTCTGCTCTCCATCTCAAAGTTCCTAAGTTATAAGTACATCTTGGTAATGATGGGAATGTGTGATTTGTATAACCGTATGCTCCTATTGTCAAGTAGCTTCCATCTACAACAAAACTATTTGGATCGTATGGATTTGTGGTTACATAAAATCTTATTGGACCTGTAGTTCCTACTGGCAATAGAACATTTCTATCAGTATCATACACTAAAATGCTAAATGTAACGTTGTCCTCGCTTGGAGCTAGACTTCTGTTTAGTATAGTATTGTTTCCAGACACAATAGTTATGTTAACATCATCTGGTTGAACAGTAAATGTAAATAAGCTTGTATTAGCTGAATTTATGCCATCTGTTGTGTTGAAGAATGCTTCAAACGTTGTTCCTGCACATGCTGAGCTAAAAGCGTTTGGAGATGGGAAGTCAAATATTATTAGACCTGGTTGAGTTAATCTGCTTGCTTTTAGATAATAGTTTGGCCATATACTCGCTTCTGGACATGTGGGGTCAGCTACTGTTATGTTTCTTATCCACAAACTAACATTGTTGAAATCTGAATCTTCGTCAGTCAAAGTTACTCTAAACTGCCAGGTTTCTCCCCAACCTCCATCTTGAGAATAACTATAAACTGGATTGCTTAAGCTTGGTTTTGTAACTACATAGAAAGCACATCCGCTGGCTGCACATAGATTTCCTATTGTTGTTGTGTTGGAATTATACCATGGAACATCTTTTGAAATCATTGTCAAAGTATAGCTTCTTGGAAGCTTGCTTGCATTATTAACAAATAGACAATTGTAATAGCCAGTGCCTTCATTATTAACAGAATTGTATGGTTCGTCACAATAGAATGTATTTCCAGTTCCAGTATGAGTAGCATAAAAGCTAACATTAGCGCTTGATAGCAAACCTTCTTTAGCAGAACAATCTGTTGTTACATAACCTCTCCAAGTTATATTTTCTTCATCTCTAATGAACTTGTTTTTAGTAGTGTTTGGAGATGTAATGAAATTCAATAGTTGACCGACAATTCCAATTGTGTAGTTTTCGCTTGATGCAAAATGATAACATTCTCCACTAGGTATAATTGTTGATTTATAGAATGCTTTCCAGTTTTGCAAACCAACGTTAAAGCTACAGTTTGGATCAAAATTAAACGTTACGTTTCCTGGCAAGTTTGAATAAGTTCTATTGCTTCCAACAAACAAGAAATTGCTCCCATCAAAAGTTACGTTGAAACCAATTTCAATTTGTGCTGTTCTATCGCTACCAACAGGTCTGCTTCTATTCAAATCGGTCACATATACTCTTAATGGCAAATATCCAAAAGCTCTTGTTATATTTGTGTTGTTTCCTGAAACTAAAGATATTGAAATGACATCTTTATCTATTATTGGTCCGTAATTTGTTGAAGTGTTTGTTAGACCTATAACGTCAGTCAAATTAAACCTAAACCAATTATCGCTACCAACATCATTGAAGGTATCGTTACAAGTGTATGGTTGCACATTATCAAATCTACATGTTCCACTTCCTCCACTTATAATTTGAGAACCAACATACCTCCAAACATTGCCATTGTCTGTTGAAACGAACAAACTACAATTAACATCGTCTCCATCCGTATCTAAAACATCTATGCTAAAGTTGTATTTGTTACCCCAACCTCCAGAAGATGGAGTAACTTGTGGGTTTGAGTATCTTGGTGGTAAGTTGACTATTTCAAACCAGTTTGAGTATGTTGTTTGATTTGAATAGAAGTAGTCTTTAGCTGACTGCAAAATTATTGAATATAATCCTGGCAATTTTCTTGTCGTGTTGTATTCGCAATAGTAAGTTCCGTTGTTGAAATCAGTTATTGGTTGACAAGCTTCTAGAGAATTTTCTGGATTTTGCAACAATATTGGATTTGTTATGCTTTGAGTTGAATTTGGAACGCTTGGTGTTTCTTCACTTATATAACCAGAACAATCGCTTTTTACATCCATAACTATTGGAATCATTACTCCAGTACCATTAACCCAGCCTTGTGGAGGATAGTTTAAGTTACTGTAAAGCTGACCATAAACATAAAC
>Ga0078972_1005679_pt1 | contig 31216 bp, 44 predicted proteins | sample YelNatPaOPGAMG01_FD_67568 | JGI IMG/M metagenome (GOLD analysis project Ga0078972, IMG submission 67568) | Hot spring thermophilic microbial communities from Obsidian Pool, Yellowstone National Park, USA - OP-RAMG-01 (SPADES assembly) (version 2) | ecosystem: Environmental > Aquatic > Thermal...
AGCTGCCGGAAGGCGTGGAGATGGTGATGCCGGGCGACAGCGTGAACCTGGAAGTGGAGCTGATCACGCCGGTGGCGATGGACAAGGGCCTGCGGTTCGCGATCCGCGAGGGCGGGCGCACAGTGGGCGCCGGCACGGTCACGGAAATTTTGGGTTAAGAAAGCCGCGCGGGGCCGGCCGTGCCGGTTCCGCGCAGGATGGAAACGAGAATGTTAAGAGAGCGCATTCGGATTCGTTTGAAGGCATACGATCACCGGGTTCTGGATCAATCGACGACGGAGATCGTAGACACGGCCAAGAGGACCGGGGCCCAGGTGGCGGGTCCGATCCCGCTGCCGACAGTGAGGAACCGCTACACCGTGCTTCGCTCGCCCCACGTGGACAAGAAGTCTCGCGAGCAGTTCGAGATCCGCACGCATAAGCGGCTGCTGGACATACTGGAACCGACCCAGGACACCGTGGATGCGCTCATGAAGCTGGATTTGCCGGCGGGCGTGGACGTCGAGATCAAGGCGTTCGGAAAAGACAAGAGGTAAGGGGTAGGAGGCCGGGCGAGCCCGGCGCCTACGGACAGATATGACCCCAGGGATTCTTGGCAGAAAAATCGGTATGACGCAGGTGTTCCGCGCCGACGGCCAGGTAGTGCCGGTTACCTTGCTGAAGGCGGGGCCTTGTGTGGTGGTGCAAAGGAAGACTCCGCTGACGGACGGCTACGACGCGGTGCAGCTCGGGCTGATGGAGTATGTGAAGCCGGCGCGCATCTCGAAGCCGCGGGGCGGGCACCTGAAGAAGGCCGGAGTGGACGGCGTGAAGTTCCTGCGCGAGCTGAACCTGCGGCCGGGCGACGACGATTTCAAGCCGGGCGACCAGGTGCTGGTGAACCAGTTCAAGCCGGCGGAAAAAGTGGACGTGATCGGCGTCAGCAAGGGCCGCGGTTTCGCGGGCCTGGTGAAGCGGCATCATTTCGGCGGCGGCGACAAGAGCCACGGCTCGATGTTCCACCGGGCGCCGGGGTCGATCGGCGCGTCGAGCTATCCGTCGCGGGTATTCCCGGGCACGCGGATGGCGGGACACATGGGAGTGCAGCGGGTGACGGTGCGCAATCTCGAGATCATCGACGTGAACGCCGAGGAAAACGTGCTGGTGGTGAAGGGCGCGGTGCCGGGACCGAACGGCGGCTACGTCGTCGTGCGCCGGGCGAAGAGGTCATAAGCGATGCAGGTTGACGTCATCGATTTGAACAATCAGAAGGTCGGCCAGGTCGAGCTGGCCGATGCGGTGTTCGCCGCCGACGTGAACGAGGCGCTGATCTACGAGTCCGTGCGGCATTATCTGGCGGGAGTGCGGAGCGGAACGGCGAAGACGAAGACGCGGCACGAAGTGTCGGGTTCGGGCAAGAAGCTCTGGCGGCAGAAGGGAACGGGCCGCGCGCGCATGGGTTCGATCCGGTCGCCGCTGTGGCGGCACGGCGGCACGACGCACGGGCCGCAGCCGCGGGACTACAGCTACAGGCTTCCGCGCAAGATGCTGCTGGGGGCGCTGCGCTCGGCGCTGTCGGCGAAGATGCGGGACGGCGAGCTGACGGTGGTGCAGTCTTTCACGATTCCGGACAACAAGACGAAGACGGTCCGGGCGGCTTTGAACAAGCTGGAGGCGCGCCGCAAGGTGCTGCTGATCGAGAACGGCGAGAACCGGAACCTGGAGCTGGGCTCGCGGAACCTGGAAGGCGTGACGCTGGTGGCGAGCCGCGAGGTGACCGCGTATCACCTGCTCGAACATCACCGGGTGCTGGTATCGGAAGCGGCGGCCAGGAAGCTGTCGGAGGCGTTGTCATGATGATTCAAGAGGTCGTGCGGCGGCCGATCGTCACGGAAAAAGCGGTGGCGCAGCGCGAGGCGTCGCAGATTATGTGCTTCGAAGTGGCTGTGGCCGCCAACAAAGTGCAGATCCGCGCGGCGGTCGAGCGGATCTTCAAGGTGAAGGTCGAGAGCGTGCGGACGGAAAACAATGTGGGCAAAATGCGCCGCCGGGGCCGCTTCAGCGGGTACGGCGCGGACTGGAAGAAGGCGTACGTGAAGCTGAAGCCGGGCCAGAAAATTCCGGAGTACGCGGAGATCTGATATGGCGATCAAGAGCTATCGTCCGTATACCCCGACGCGGCGGTTCACGACCGTCGTTTCGCGCGAGGACATCACGAAGGAGAAGCCGGAGAAGTCGCTGGTCGCCGGCAAGAAGCGGACCGGCGGGCGCAACAACCGGGGCGAGATCACAAGCTGGTGGCGCGGCGGCGGTCACAAGAAGGCGTACCGCACGGTGGATTTTAAGCGGGACAAGACGGGCGTGCCGGCGAAGGTGGCGGCGATCGAGTACGATCCGAACCGCTCGGCGCGGCTGGCGCTGCTCCACTATGTGGACGGAGAAAAGCGGTACATTCTGCACCCGGTGGGGCTCGAAGTCGGCCGCACGGTGGTTTCGGGACCGGACGCCGACATCCTGGTGGGCAATGCGCTGCCGCTCAGGAACATTCCGGCGGGCACCGTGGTGCACAACATCGAGCTGAAGCCGGGCAAGGGCGGGCAGATGGCGCGTTCGGCAGGATCCTCGGCGCAGTTGGTGTCCAAGGAAGGCGATTACGCGCTGCTGAAGCTGCCTTCGGGCGAGACGCGGCGGGTCGATTTCGAGTGCATGGCGACGATCGGGCAGGTGGGGAACCTGGACCACGAGAACGTGTCGCTGGGCAAGGCGGGGCGCAAGCGCTGGATGGGCAAGCGGCCGCACAACCGCGGCGTGTCGATGAACCCGGTGGACCACCCGCACGGCGGCGGCGAGGGCAAGACCTCGGGCGGCCGGAACCCGGTGACGCCGTGGGGCCAGCCGACGCGCGGTTACAAGACGCGGAACAACAAGCGAACCGACCGGTGGATCGTGAGCCGCAGGGGGAAGAAGTAGATGAGCCGATCGATTGCAAAAGGGCCGTTTGTAGACAGCCACCTCGAAACCAGGATCGCGGCGATGAACGCGCGGAATGAGAAAAAGGTGGTGCGGACGTGGTCGCGCCGCTCGACGATCCTTCCCGAGTTCGTGGGCCACACCATCGCGGTGCACAACGGGAAGAAGTTCATCCCGGTGTACGTGACCGAGAACATGGTGGGGCACAAGCTGGGCGAGTTCTCGCCCACGCGGAATTTCCGCGGGCACGCGGCGAAAGCGGCGACGGAGAAATCGGCGAAGCCGGCATAAGGCGGGGAAGACATGGAAGGAAGAGCTGAAGCGAGGTACGTGCGGGTCTCACCGCAGAAGGCGCGGCTGGTAGTGGACCTGATTCGCGGGCGGAACGCGGGCGAGGCGATCACGATCCTGCGCGGCACGAACAAGCGGATCGCGCCGATGGTGGAAAAGGTGCTGCGGTCGGCGATCGCCAACGCCGAGAACAAGTCGGCGGACGTGGACGTGGACAAGCTGGTGGTGGCCGAGGCGTACGTGAACGACGGGCCGCGGATGAAGCGGATCCGGCCGGCGCCGATGGGCCGCGCCTATCGCTACCAGCGGCGGATGGCGCACATCGCCGTCACAGTATCCGAGGGTTAGGGCACAATGGGACAAAAAGTTCATCCATTCGGGTTCCGGCTGGGCGTCAGCAAGACCTGGCGTTCGCGCTGGTTTGCGAAGCAGGAGTACGCCAAGCTGCTGGTGGAGGACCTGCAACTGAAGGACGCGCTGAGGAAGCGGCTGAAGGCGGCCGGCGTGAGCTCGGTCGAAGTGGACCGGCCCGGCAACAAGCTGCGGGTGACGATCCGGACCTCGCGGCCGGGCATTATCATCGGCCGGAAGGGCGCGGAGATCGAGAAGCTGAAGCAGGACCTGGCGAAGCGGACCAAGCGGGACGTCTTCATCGACATCCAGGAAGTGCACAAGCCGGAGCTGGACGCCCAACTGGTGGCCGAATCGATCGCGCTGCAGCTCGAGAAGCGCGTGGCGTTCCGGCGTGCGATGCGCAAGGCGGTGGACTCGGCGCTGCGCTTCGGCTGCAAGGGAATCAAGGTGCGCGTGTCGGGGCGGCTGAACGGGGCGGAGATCGCCCGCAGCGAGTGGTACCTGCAGGGGCAGCTTCCGCTGCACACGCTGCGCGCGGACATCGACTACGGCTTCGTGCAGGCCTATACGACCTACGGCGTGATCGGGATCAAGTGCTGGGTGTACAAGGGCGACCTGCTCGATGCGCAGCTTCGCAAAGCGGGCCTGGGCGAAGCCGAGCCTGCGCCGCGGCGGCAGCCGCGTGAACGGCGCGAGCGCGGCGAGCGAGGGGAGCGCGGGGAGCGCGGAAGGCAGGCGCCGCCGCCCGCCCCGGTGGCCCCGGTGAGCGCGGAGCCGGCCGGTCCGGCCATGCAGGCCCCGCCGGCGGAGCTGCCGCAACCGGCGAAGACGACCGCGCCGATCCTGCCGCCGCTGACGCCTCCGCAGCCCTCCTGGAAACAGGAGCTGAAGCAGGAGCCGAACGAGCCGGAGAAGAAGGAATAGGGAGACACGGCCATGTTGATGCCGAAGAAAGTCAAGTTCAGGAAGCAGCAGCGCGGCCGCCGCGCGGGCAAGGCCTGGTCGGGCGGCACGCTGGCGTTCGGCGATTTCGGGCTGAAGGCGATGGAAGCCGCCTGGATTACCGACCGGCAGATCGAGGCGGCGCGCGTGGCGATGACGCGCTTCATCAAGCGCGGCGGCAAGGTGTGGATCCGCATCTTCCCGGACAAGCCGATCACGAAGAAGCCGCCGGAGACCCGTATGGGAAAAGGCAAGGGCGCGCCCGAAGGATGGGTGGCGGTGGTGAAGCCGGGCCGGGTGCTGTTCGAGATGGAAGGCGTGGGAAAGGACGTGGCCGAGCAGGCGTTCCGGCTGGCGGCGCACAAGCTGCCGATTCCGACGCGCATCGTCGAGCGGCCGCACGTGGAGTAGGGGAATGAAGCCAGACAAGATTCGCGATCTCGACAACACGGAACTGGAGCGGCAGCTTCGGGACATGACGGACCAGTTGTTTCACCTGCGGTTTCAACTGCGGATGGGGCAGCAGGACGGCCTGAAGAAGTACCGCGGCCTCAGGAAGGACCGCGCGAGGATTCTGACGGTGCTCGGCGAGCGGAAGGCGGCCGAGGCGGCGCAGGCTGCGGAGAAGAAGGGGTAAGCGCATGGCGGAACAGACGACCGTAAAGCGCAGGAACGAAAAAGTGGGCCAGGTGGTGTCCACGAAGATGGCCAAAACCATCGTGGTCGAAGTGAGCCGGCGCGTGCCGCACAGGACGTACAAGAAGATCGTCGCGCAACGGAAGAAGTTTTACGCGCACGACGAGGAGCAGACGGCGCGGGTGGGCGACGTGGTGCGGATCGTGGAGTCGCGCCCGCTGAGCCGGCTGAAGCGGTGGACGCTGGCGGAGGTTGTGCGGCGGGCCGTGCTGGTGGGCGTCGAGGACACGGCCACGTCGGAGCCCGAAGCGCGGGTGGAATAAGGGAATCCCTGAGGGAGTATTGCCATGATCGGAATGCGAACGATTCTGGAGGTGGCCGACAACAGCGGCGCCCGGAAGCTGTCGTGCATCCTGCCCCGCGGCGGGGACAAGGGACTGCGCGCGGGGCTGGGCGACGTCGTCACCGCCAGCGTCAAAGAGGCGGCGCCGGACTCGGCGATCAAGAAGGGCAAGGTCGTGCGGTGCGTGATCGTGAGGATGCGCAAGGAGACGCGGCGCAAGGACGGCAGCTACATCCGCTTCGACTCGAACGCGGCGGTGCTGATCACCCCGGAAGGCGAGCCGGTGGGGACGCGCGTGTTCGGACCGGTGGCGCGTGAGCTGCGCGACAAGCGGTTCATGAAGATCGTATCGCTCGCGCCGGAGGTGATCTGATGGCTCGCACTTATGGAAAGAGCTCGCCGAAACACTCGGCGGGCGCCCGCGGGAGCGTGCGGATCGATCTGAAGAAGAACGATACCGTGAGGGTGATCGCGGGGAAGGACAAGGGCAAGGAAGGCCGGGTGCTGGATGTGGACCCGAAGAGGGCCCGCGTGCTGGTGGAGGGCGTGCAGATGGTGAAGCGGCATACGCGCCCGAACCCGCAGCGGCAGGTCAAGGGCGGGATCGCGGAGCGCGAGAGCCCGATCGCGGTCTCGAACGTGATGATCGTGTGCCCCTCCTGCGGTCCGGCGCGCATCGGCCACAAGGTCGAAGTGAGCGGCGGCAAGTCCCGGCGGACACGGATCTGCCGGAAATGCGGCGCGCCGCTGGAGAAGAAATAATATGGCAGCCAGGCTCAGGGAACAGTACAAGACGGCGGTGGTGCCGGCGCTGATGAAAGAGTTCGGCTACGCGAACGTCATGGCCGTTCCGAAGGTGGAGAAGATCACGATCAACATCGGGCTGGGGGAGGCGACGGCGAACCCGAAGCTGATGGACGGCGCGGTGAACGAGTTGACGGCGATCGCGGGGCAGAAGCCGGTGGTGACCAAGGCGCGGAAATCGATCTCGGCCTTCAAGCTGAGAGAGGGCATGACGATCGGGTGCATGGTGACGCTGCGCGGCGACCGGATGTACGAGTTTCTCGACCGTCTGGTGAGCGTGGCGCTGCCGCGCGTCCGCGACTTCCGCGGCGTATCGACGAAATCGTTCGACGGCCGGGGCAATTACACGCTCGGCATCCGCGACCAGTTGATCTTTCCGGAGATCGACTATAACAAGGTGGAGAAGGTGAAGGGAATGAACATCTCGATCACGACAACGGCGAAGACGGATGCCGAAGGCATCGCGTTGCTGCGGATGATGGGGATGCCCTTCCGGCAATAGGCCGCGAGAGGATTATTCGATGGCGACGACAGCCAAAGTTGCGAAAGACGATATGCTGGCGGAGAAGATCCGGAAGGCGAAAGCCGAGGGCCGCAAGCCGGTGAAGTACGGCATCCGGCACCGGAACCGCTGCTGGCGCTGCGGCCGGCCGCGGGGATATCTCCGCAAGTTTCACCTGTGCCGCATCTGCTTCCGGGAGCTGGCGCTCTCCGGAGAGGTGCCCGGAGTGATCAAGGCGAGCTGGTAGGAAGGAACCGATGACGACCGATCCCATTGCCGACATGCTGACGCGGATCCGCAACGCGATCAAGGCGCGGCATCCGAAGGTGGACGTGCCCGCCTCCCGTTTGAAGACGGAGATCGCCCGGATTCTGAAAGAGGAAGGGTACATCCTCAATTACAAGATGGCCGAGGATGGCGCCAAGAAGACCATCCGGATTTACCTGAAGTACCAGGCGAACAACAGGCCGGTGATCTCGGAGCTGCGGCGCGTTTCGCGCCCCGGCTGCCGCGTGTACGCGGCGAGCGATGAGATCCCGCGCGTGCTGGGCGGTTTGGGCGTGAATATCCTGACGACTCCGAAAGGCGTGATGACGGGCCGCGACGCGCGCAAGCAGAGCGTCGGGGGAGAGGTTCTCTGCGAGATCTGCTGAGGCGGGGAGCCGTTGGAAAGCGGGCGGACGAAGGGCCCGGAAAGAGTTCTGAACCATGTCGAGAGTAGGTAAAAAGCCGATTCCGCTCCCGAAGGGAGTGAAGGTGACCATCGGCGAACAATTGCAGGTGGAAGGGCCGAAGGGCAAGCTGACGGTGCCGATCCCGCGGGGGATCGAGGTGCGGCAGGCCGAAGGGCGGCTCGAGTTGACGCGCGACGGAGACGAGCGCGCGGCGCTGCACGGGCTGACGCGGGCGCTGGCGGCGAACGCGGTCCAGGGCGTATCGACGGGATTCACGCGCGAGCTGGACATCGTCGGCATCGGTTACCGCGCCGACATGAAGGGCCGCGTGGTGACCTTCACTCTGGGATATTCGCATCCGATCGAGTTCCTTCTGCCGGACGGCGTGGACGCGAAGATCGACAAGCAGACGCACCTGGTGCTGACGGGCTACGACCGGCAGGTGCTCGGCCAGGTGGCGGCGAACATGCGCGCGCTGAGGCCGCCCGATCCGTACAAGAACAAGGGCGTGCGCTACACGGGCGAAGCGCTGCGCAAGAAGGTCGGCAAGACCGGTGCGGGGGCGAAATGATCCAGAGAATTTCGAGAGATGAGATCCGGGCGAGGGTCCACGCGCGGATCCGGCGCAAGCTGCGCGGCACCGAAGAGCGGCCGCGCCTGGCTGTGTACCGCAGCCTGAAGCACATCTACGTGCAGGTGATCGACGACACGCGCGGGCGGACGCTGGCGTCGGCGTCCTCGTCGGAGAAGAATGCTGCGGCCGGCAACGGCGGGAACGTAGCCGGCGCGAAGGCGATCGGCAAGCTGATCGCCGAGCGGTGCAAGGAAAAAGGAATCGCGAAGGTGGTGTTCGATCGCGGCGGGTATCTGTACCACGGCCGGGTGAAGGCCCTGGCCGACGCCGCGCGCGAAGCGGGATTGGAGTTCTGAACCATGGCGGCAACAGCAACGAAACCGATCGATCCGCAGGGCCTGAACCTGAAGGAGCACGTGGTCTCGATCAACCGCGTGACAAAGGTCGTCAAGGGCGGCAAGAACCTGAGCTTTTCGGCGCTGGTGGTGGTGGGCGACCCGGACGCGCGGGTGGTCGGCTACGCCACGGGGAAGGCGAAAGAGGTTCCGGCGGCCATCAAGAAGGCGATCGAAGCGGCGAAGAAGAACCTGCGCAAGGTGAACCTGAAGAACACGACGATCCCGCACGTGGTGCTGGGGCGCTACGGCGGCGGCCAGGTGCTGCTGAAGCCGGCGCCGGAAGGCACGGGCGTGATCGCGGGCGGGCCGGTGCGCGCGGTGATCGAAGCGGTGGGCATCGGCAACGTGGCGACGAAATCGATCGGGTCGCAGAACCCGCACAACGTGGTGAAGGCGACCGTGAACGCGCTCGAGCAGTTGCGCGACAAGGCCGCGATCGCCGAGATTCGCGGGCTTCCGGTGGAGAAGCTGTAGGGGGCGGGAGACCCGGCCCGGAGTTTGCTTATGGCGCAGGATAAAATGATAAAGATCAAGCTGGTGCGCAGCCCGATCTGCACGCCGCAGTCGCACAAGGACATCGTGCGCGGGCTGGGGCTCAAGAAGGTGAACCAGACGGTGGAGCGGCCGGACAACGCGGGCATTCGCGGTATGGTGGAAAAGATCCCCTACCTGGTTGCGATCGTGGAGTAGAGGACATATGAACCTGAGCGGATTGAAACCCCCGGCGGGGCAAAAGCACAGAAAACGGCGGCTCGGCCAAGGCATGGGAAGCGGCCGGGGAAAGACCTCGGGCCGGGGCCAGAAGGGGCAGAAGGCAATCAGCGGCTACCGCCTGATGCGGGGGTTCGAAGGCGGCCAGATGCCGCTGCACCGGCGCCTGCCCAAGCGCGGCTTCCACAACATTTTTAAGAAAGAGTACGCGATCGTGAATGTGGGCCAGTTGGCGAAGCTCGAAGGCGACAGCTTCGGCCCGGCGATGCTCTTGGAGCTCGGCGTCATCAGGAAGCTGGGCGATGGCCTGAAAGTGCTGGGTTCAGGCGAATTGACGCGTCCCATCCAGGTCCAGGCGCACCTGTTCTCGAAATCGGCCCAGGAAAAGATTCAGGCCGCGGGGGGAAGCGTCCAGGTAATCGACGCCGGCAAACAGCAGGAATAGCCGGCTCGGCGAGTCGAACATGAACAAGTTTTTCGAAGCCTTTGCGAACATGTTTCGCATCCCGGACCTGCGCAAGCGGGTTTTATTTACGCTTGGGCTGCTTGCAGTCTACCGTCTGGGCGGGCACATCCCCACGCCGGGGATCAATGCGGTGAAGCTGGACCAGTTCTTCCAGCAGAATCAGGGCACGGTTTTCGGATTCATCGATCTGTTCTCCGGCGGCATGTTCCGCAGGCTGACGATCTTCGCCCTGGGGATCATGCCGTACATCACGGCGTCGATCATTCTGCAATTGCTGGCGGTGGTGATCCCGACGCTCGAGAAATTGCAGAAGGAAGGCGAGCTGGGGCGGCGGAAGATCACGCAATGGACGCGGTATCTGACGATCGGCCTGGCGCTGATGCAGTCCTTCGGGATCGCGACGGCGCTGATGTCCTCCGAGGGCGGCTTCGTGCTGAATCCGGGAATCGGGTTCATCCTGATGACGGTGATCACGCTGACGGCGGGCACGGCGTTCATCATGTGGCTCGGCGAGCAGATCTCCGAGCGGGGCATCGGCAACGGCATGTCGCTGATCATCTTCGCCGGGATCGTGGTGGGCCTGCCGCGGGCGATCGAAGAGATCTGGACGAATCTGTCAACGGGGCAGTGGAGCGCGCTGCAGTTGATCATCATCCTGGCGGTCATGGTGCTGGTGGTCGCCTTCATTGTGCTGGTGGAGCGCGGCGAACGGCGCATCCCGGTGCAGTACGCCAAGCGCGTGGTGGGCCGGCGGATGATGGGCGGCCAATCGACGCACCTGCCGCTGAAGGTCAACGCGGGAGGCGTGATCCCGGTGATCTTCGCCTCCTCGATCCTGACGTTCCCGCAGACGCTGGCGCTGGTGCCGTGGGTGAAGGACAACGCATGGCTGAGCGCGATGCTGAACTCGATCCGGGGCGGGGAGCCGCTGTACATCCTGCTCTACGTGGCCGGCATCATGTTCTTCTGCTTCTTCTACGTGTCGATCATCTTCAACCCGAACGAAGCGGCGGACAACATGCGCAAGTACGGCGGGTTCATCCCGGGCATCCGGCCGGGGAAGAACACGGCCGAGTACATGAACAAGATCCTGACGCGGATCACGGTGGTGGGCGGCCTTTACCTGGCGGTGTTGTCGATCATCCCGCAGATCATGATCTCGGGAATCAAGCTGCAGCACCTGCCGCTGATCGGCGCCTGGATCGACCGGCTGCCGATACGCTGGCTGCTGGACGGTCTGGGAGTAAACTTCTATTTCGGCGGCACGTCGCTGCTGATCGTCGTGGGCGTGGCGATGGACACGATCAATCAGATCGAGGCGCAGCTCATCATGCGGCACTACGAAGGGTTCACGCCGCGATCGGGAAGGATCCGCGGAAGGCGGAGCGTGTTTTAGGAAGACGATGGCGGAGCGAAGCGCAATACTCATGTTCGGCCCCCCGGGCTCGGGGAAAGGAACCCAGGCGGCGCTTCTGGCGGAGGCTTTCGGCATTCCGCATATCTCGACCGGCGATATCCTGCGCGAGCACGTGAGCGCGGGCGACGCGCTGGGCAAGGAAGTCGAGGCAATCCTGAAATCGGGTAAGCTGGTGTCCGACGAGCTGGTGAACCGGATCGTCGAGGAGCGAATCGCGCGGCCCGATTGCGCGAACGGGATGATTCTGGACGGCTATCCGCGGACCGTGCCGCAGGCGCAGGCGCTGATGCCGGCGCTGGCGCGCCTGGGGTTTCAGCCGGTGGTGGCGAATCTGGTTGTAGATTACAATATTATCGTTGACCGGATTTCCGCACGCCGGCAATGTCCCGCCTGCGGGCAGGTGTACAACCTGATCTTCAATCCTCCCAAGACCGACGGCCTCTGCGATCGCGATGGCACGGTGGTGAAGGCGCGGGCGGACGATCAGCCGGAAGTGATCCGGAAGCGGCTCGAGGCGTACGAGGAGCAGACCTTGCCGGTGCTCGAATTTTTCCGGTCCACCGGGCAGCACATTGTGGAAGTGAACGGCAACGAAGGCAGCCCCGGAGAGATTGCCGCGAATCTGTCGGAGGCGCTCGGGAAGGCGTGCCGGAGTCTGGCTGCCCGTTAGGATAATGATCGTTCGCAAAACAGCCGCCGAGCTCGAAAAGATGCGGCGAGCCGGGCTTCTCGTCTGGCAGGTGTTGCAGGAATTGAAGGGCATGGTCCGCGAAGGGATTACGACGTGGGATCTGGAGACCACGGCGGAGAAGATGATCCTGGATGCGGGCGCCAGGCCGGCGTTCAAAGGGTATTACGTGCCGGCGGCCGGTTCGAAGTATCCGTACGTGCTGTGCACCTCGGTGAACCAGGAGATCGTGCACGGCATGCCGTCGAAGAAGCGGGTGCTGAAGGCGGGCGACATCGTCTCGATCGACACCGGGGCGGAACTGGACGGGTATTTCGGCGATTCGGCGATTACGGTGCCGGTGGGAGAGATCACGGCGGAGATCGAGAAGTTGCTGGCGGTGACCCGGGAGGCGCTGGAGCTGGCGATCGACAAGATGCGGCCGGGCAACCGCCTGAGCGATGTTTCGGGCGCCGTGCAGCGGCACGTCGAGGCGAACGGTTTTTCGGTAGTGCGGGAGTACGTGGGACACGGAATCGGAACGCGGATGCACGAAGAGCCGCAGGTGCCGAACTACGTGGACAGGAACAACGATAACCCGCGGCTGAAGGAAGGAATCGTGCTCGCGATCGAGCCGATGGTGAACGCGGGCAAGCCGGAGGCGAGGGTGCTTCCGGACCGCTGGACGGCGGTGACGAAGGACGGGTCGTTTTCGGCGCACTTCGAGCACTGCGTGGCGGTGACCTCGGACGGCCCCTGGGTGCTGACCAGGCCGTAGGGGCGATGCGGGCGGAGAAGCAGGTCCTGGCGACGGTGCTCGAATTACTGCCGAACGCCACGGTTCGCGTCGAGTTGGATTCGCGCGAGCAGGTCCTGGCGCACGCGGCCGGGGCGAGGGAAAAGAATTTCGTCCGGGTCCGGCCGGGCGACCGGGTGGAAGTGGAGCTTGCTCCGAACGACCCGTCGCGGGGCCGGATCGTGAGAGTGATAAAGGAACGGTCGTAGGTGGGGCCGCTTTCGCCTGCCAATCAGGACAGGCGGAAGCGCCTGTCCCACCAAGGACAAAGACTATGAAGGTTCGAGCATCGGTCAAGAAAATTTGCGACAAGTGCAAGATCATTCACCGGCATGGAGTGGTGCGGATCATTTGCACGAACCCGAAGCATAAGCAACGTCAAGGGTAAGGAAGCGAACTATGGCGCGTATCGCAGGCGTGGACCTGCCGAATAAGAAGAGGGCCGAAATCGGCCTGACTTACATTTACGGAATCGGGCGCGCGCGCTCGAACTCGATCCTGCACCGGGCCGGCGTGGACCCGAACAAGAAGGTCGGGGAGATGACCGAGGACGAGGTGAACCGGGTCCGGCAGATCCTCGAAGACGAGGGCGCGGTGGAAGGCGATCTCCGCAAGGAGATCTCGATGAACATCAAGCGCCTGATCGAGATGGGCGCCTACCGCGGGCTGCGGCATCGCCGTGGGCTGCCGGTGCGGGGCCAGCGGACGCATACGAACGCGCGGACGCGGAAGGGCCCGCGGCGCGGCACGGTCGCGAACAAGAAGAAGGCGACGGCGAAGACGTAAGGCGCGAGCGGGATCGGGAGCCGAGTAGAGGGATCGATGGCAAAAGCACCAGCCAAGGCAGTGAAGAAGAAGTCCTTCAAGAAGAAGGAAAAGAAGAACGTACCGGTGGGAGTCGTCTATATTCAGGCGACGTTCAACAACACGATCGTAACGGTAACGGACCAGAACGGGAACGTTGTGGCGTGGTCGAGTGCGGGCTCGCTGGGCTTCCGCGGATCGCGGAAGGGAACGCCGTTCGCCGCGCAGCAGGCTGCGTTGACGGCGGCTAACAAGGCCAAGGAAAGCGGCATGCGCACGGTGGAAGTGCGCGTGAGCGGGCCGGGCGCGGGCCGGGAATCGGCCATTCGCACGCTGGCGACGGTGGGCATGGATGTCCGGGCAATCCGCGACACGACGCCTATCCCGCACAACGGCTGCCGGCCGCCGAAGAAGCGCCGCGTATAGGCGGAAAGGAGCCGCACCGGCGAGGGTGCGGCGGGGGAAGTGAAGCAAGCAGGATGAAGGAGCGGCTCCCAAACCGCGCCGTAAACTGCACCTGGTAAAGGTTAGGAGGAAGATTTGGCTCGATACAGTGGCCCCGTTTGCCGGCTATGCCGCCGCGAGGGGATGAAACTTTACTTCAAGGGCGAACGCTGTCATACGGAGAAGTGCGCCATCGAGAAGCGCAACTTCGTGCCCGGGCAGCACGGCAAGGACCGCAAGTCGAAGATCGTCGGCTACGGCCTGCAATTGCGCGAAAAGCAGAAGGTGCGGCGTTATTACGGGCTGCTGGAGACGCCGTTCCGGAACCTGTTCGAGAAGGCGCTGAAGATGAAGGGCATCACGGGCGAAAACCTGTTGAGCATGCTCGAGCGCCGGCTGGACAATGTGATCTATCGCATGGGATTGGCGACGAGCCATCCGCAGGCGCGGCAAATTGTGCGGCACGGGCACATCCAGGTGAACGGGCGCAAAGTGAATATCCCGTCCTACATCGTCAAGCAGGGCGACGTGGTGGAAGTCCGCGAGGCGAGCCGGAACAATCCGACGATTCTGGGCGCGCGGGACGCCACGGCCCACTCGCCGGTGCCGAACTGGCTCGAAGTGGACCGCGAGGCGCTGAAAGGCCGGGTGATCGGAATGCCGAAACGCGAGGAGCTGGTTCAGATTCAGGCGAACGAACGGCTCATCGTGGAACTGTATTCCAAGTAAGAGAAGGTATGGAGGTCCCCACGCGACCGGCGGGACCGCGGAAGCGAATGGAGCGGCGCCGGCCGGGGTCCGGGGGAAAGGATGCAATTTATGTTTAAAGGTTTTCAAAAACCCAAGCGATTGGTCGCCAACACGGAAACGCTCACCGACCGCTACGGCATGTTCACGGCGCAGCCTTTCGAACGCGGTTTTGGAACCACTATCGGCAACAGTCTGCGCCGTGTGCTGTTGAGTTCGATCGAGGGCGCGGCAATTACGGCGGTGCGGATCGAGGGAGTGGCCCACGAGTTCAGCCCGATTCCGGGCGTGGTGGAAGACGCCACCGACATTATCCTGAACCTGAAGCAGGTGCCGTTCAAGATGATGGGCGAGGGGATGCGCGTGGCGCGGATCAAGGTCGACCAGCCCGGTGAAGTGCTGAGCTCGCAGATCGAGACGGACGCGGACGTCGAGGTGCTGGACCGCACCATGCACATCGCGACGATCAGCGACGGCGGGCGGCTGGAGATCGAGATGCGGCTGAAGCAGGGCAGGGGATACGTCAGCGCGGACCGGAATTTCGACGAGGAGCTGCCGCTGGGCTACATCCCGATCGACTCGGTGCACTCGCCCGTGCGGAAGGTGAACTTCTCGGTCGAGGCGGCCCGGCTCGGGCAGATGACCGACTACGACAAGCTGACGCTCGAGGTTTGGACCAACGGCGCGATTTCTCCGCAGGATGCGGTGGGCCAGGCCGCCAAGCTGCTCAAGGACCACATGGCCATCTTCATCAACTTCGAGGAGATGCCGGAGATGGTCGAGGAGCCGGCCGAGCGGGCCATGGACCAGATGAACGAGATCCTCAACCGCTCGGTGGACGAGCTGGAGCTGAGCGTCCGTTCGTACAACTGCCTGAAGAACGCGAACATCCAGACCATCGCGGACCTGGTGCAGAAGACCGAAGCCGAGATGCTGCGGACGAAGAACTTCGGCCGGAAGTCGCTGAACGAGATCAAGGAGATTCTCGGGCAGATGGGTTTGCAGTTCGGCATGAAGTTCGACGCGCAGGGCCGGCTGGTCTCGGGCACCGGCACGCCGGTGACGCCGACGGCGCCGCAACTGACGCGCGATTACGGCGAGGACGAAACCGAGGAAGGCGAAGGCGAGGAGCGGCTCGAGGCCGAGCCCGGGCTGGAGCCGCAGGATCAGGAAGAAGAGAAAGAGCATTTCGAAGGCCTGAGCGAGTAGGGAGGCAGAGTTGAGACACAAGCGAGCGGGATATAAGTTGGGGCGGCCGGTGGATGCGCGCCGTGCGCTGCTGCGGAACCTGGTGACGAGCGTGATCGAGCACGAGCGCGTGATCACCACCATCACCAAGGCGAAGGCGGCCAAGCCGCTCGTCGAGCAGATGATCACGTTGGGCAAGCGGGACACGCTGCACACGCGGCGGCAGGCGGCGGAGTTTCTTCGGACTCCGGCGACGGTGAAGAAGTTGTTCGACACGCTGAGCACGCGGTTCGGCCAGCGCCAGGGCGGATACTGCCGGATCGTCCGGCTGGGGCCCCGGCGCGGCGACGGCGCCGAGCAGGCGATGATCGAGCTGGTCGGATCCGAGCTGGTGAAGCGCGCAGCCGAGCGCGCCAGGCAAAAGGAAGAGCGGCTGAAGGCGATGAAAGAAGGCCGCGAAGAAGGCGAGTCGAAGTAAGCCGCCACAGCCGCCAGTTCAGAGGCCCGCGGGATTACCCCGCGGGCCTTTTCAGCTTTCAGCAGGTTCCCTCCGTTTTCGCCACACCCTCACCTGTCCTGGATGCCGGCCCGCAGTCTGCCGTGCAGTTGTTGCCCATCCACAGCCGCAGATAAGACCTCGTAGTCCCCAATGCTCTGTAGTTCCCTGATATTGGGAATCCCCCAGTCGAATTGGTTGGCGGACGCGCGCGCGGGCGATCGCGGCGCATGCCGGGACTGCGTAAACGTGCCAAAGCGAGGAAGCCCTTTCAATTTAAGGGGATGCGGGGACGCGGAAGCGGCGCCCGGGGGTACGAGCGGTGCGATGCTATTAATGCGCTAATGATACTTGACAAGCTGACACTCATAATTTATGATTGAGTCGTGAACGGGTTTACGGAGGAACTAACACCTATGGCGATCACCAAGTACGACTTCGATATCGATTTTCCGACCGGCGCCCGGCTGTTCCAGGACGCCGTCAACCGTCTCTTCAGCGAACCGGCCGCGCGCCCCTGGGCGCCGCCGGTCGATATCCTCGAAACCGAGAATGCGCTGATCCTGAAGGCCGATCTGCCGGATGTCAACCTGAAAGACATCCAGATCGAGCTCGAGCAGGGCACGCTGAGCATCAAAGGCGAGCGGAAATTCGAGGCCGTGGACGGCAAGGGCGCCGGCTATCACCGGATCGAGCGGAGTTACGGCGAGTTCGTCCGGTATTTCAGCATCCCCGACACGGTGGACACCACGAATGTCAAAGCCGATTACAAGCTGGGTGTTCTGACGGTGACCCTGCCGAAGAAGGAAACCGCGAAGCCGCGCACGATCAAGGTCCAGGTCGATGGGGAGTAAGCTGCGGGCGGCAATTCCCGGGGGGCGCATCCCGCGCTCCCTTTTTTCATTTACGAGCCGGGGAGCACGCTGCGGCGGCAATTCCCGGGGCGCATCCCGCGTTCCCTTTTTTATTTACGAGCCCGAGCAGCGCGGCGCGTGGCAAAATGAAGATTGGGAGGAATGCGTTGAATAACCTGAAGACAGTTCTGTTGTTGGGACTGTTGACCGGCCTTCTGCTGGCCGGGGGCGAGTTTTTCGGCGGCCGGCAGGGCCTGTGGATCGGGCTGGCGCTGGCCTTCGTGATGAACTTCGCCAGCTACTTCTTTTCCGACAAGATCGCGCTCTCGATGTACTCGGCGCAGCCCGTAACGCCGACGGAGAACACGGATATCTACCGCCGGCTGGATCCAATCGTGCGCGGCCTGACGATGCGCATGGGGCTGCCGATGCCGAGCCTGTGGGTGATTCCCCAGGAGTCGCCCAACGCTTTTGCGACCGGCCGCAACCCGTCGCACGCCTCGGTGGCGGTGACGGCCGGGATCATGCGGCTGATGAGCGATAGCGAGCTCGAAGGCGTGCTCGGCCACGAGCTGGGGCACGTGAAGAACCGGGACATTTTGACGAGCTCGGTCGCGGCGACCATCGCGGCGGCCATCACATTCCTGGCGCGGATGGCGTTCTGGTTCGGCGGGACGGGGCGCGACCGCGACGAAGACCGCGGGGGCGCGTTTGGCGCTCTGGCCATGCTGATCGTGGCTCCGATCGCGGCGATGCTGATCCAGATGGCGATCTCGCGCACGCGGGAGTACGCAGCCGATGCGACGTCGGCCAAGGTGCTCGGCACGCCGTATCCGCTGATCGGCGCGCTCGGGAAACTGGAGACCTGGTCGAAGAGGGTTCCGATGGAAGCCACGCCGGCCACGGCGCACATGTTCATCATCAAGCCGTTCAGCGGCGAGGCGCTGATGCGGCTCTTCTCGACCCACCCTCCGACGGAGGCCCGGATTGCGCGCCTCGAGTCGATGGCGGCGCCCAAGGCGATCCGATAATTGAAAAGCGTACGAATCAGCCGGAAGGGAGCCGAGCGGCTCCTCTCCGGACACCTGTGGGTATTCGCTTCCGATGTCCTGGACCGGCGGGGCGTGGAGCCGGGGGAGGCCGTCGAGGTGATCGATCCGCGCGGGCGGGCGCTCGGTACGGCGCACTACAGCGCGGCTTCCCAGATCTCGCTGCGGATGCTCAGCCGCGGCGTTGAAATTATCGACGAGGCGTTCTTTCTGCGGCGCATCGAAGCGGCCGAGGCTTTTCGACGCCGGGTTGTTTCCGGGACTGATGCCTACCGCGTGGTGTACGGGGAAGGCGACCTGCTCCCCGCATTGATCGTAGACCGCTACGGCGAATACCTGACGGTGCAGACGCTCGACCAGGGAATGGACCGTGCCAAGGGAGAGATCGTCCGGGCGCTCGAAAAACTGTACGCGCCGCGCGGCATTATCGAGCGCAACGACTCGGCGGTGCGGCGCCGCGAGAATCTGCCGCTGGTTTCGGGCGTGCTGGCGGGAGAGGCGCCGGAGGTGGCCGTAGTCCGCATCAATGGACTCCAGTTCCACGCCGATCTCCTGCACGGGCAGAAGACGGGCGTGTTTCTCGATCAGCGGGAGAATTACGTCGCGGCGGCGCGATACGCGCGCGGGGCGGGGCTGGACTGCTTCACCTCGGGCGGGGGATTCGCGCTGCACATGGCGCGAAGCTGCGACTCCGTGGAGGCCGTAGACAGCTCGGCGCCGGCGCTGGAGCTGGCGGAGCGGAACCGGCGCGCGAACGGGATCGAGAACGTGCGGTTCCGGGAGGCGAATGCCTTCGATCTGCTGGCGAGCCTGAGCGCGGCCGGGCGGTCGTACGCGACGGTGGTGCTCGACCCGCCGGCGTTCGCGAAGTCGCGGGAAAGCCTGGAGGGAGCGGCGCGCGGGTACAAGGAGATCAACCTGCGCGCGCTGCGGCTGCTGGAGCCGGGCGGCGTGCTGGTGAGCTGCTCGTGCTCGCACCACATGAGCGAAGCGATGCTGCTGGAGATCGTGGCGGAGGCTTCGCTGGACGCCGGGCGGAGGCTGCGCGTGCTCGAACGGCGCACGCAGGCCGCCGATCATCCTATTCTGTTGACCGTCCCCGAGACGCACTACCTCAAGTGCCTGATTTTTCAAGCTCTCTGAGCGCCGGCCGGGCGTTGTGACGTAATCCGGCCGGACCCCCCTAAGGAAAATCCTCGATTGAGCCGATACACGGGCAAGCGCGAAAAGATCGGTTAAACATTCGCCGCAGGCTGCCGATGAGAGCAGCGGAAGGAATACACGGAGGCTAACCACGATGAAACACTCCATTTCAAGGACTCTCACAGGGATGGCGCTGGCGGGTGCGGTGCTGCTCTGCTCTGCCGCGGCGTACGGGCAGGAAGCGCAACGGATTTCGGGAGCGGCGGCGCTGGGCGCAGCGATCGACAGGCCGGCCCCGGAGATGCCGATGATTGCGAAGCAGTTGAAGCTTACGGGTACGGTTGAGCTGGACGTAGTGATCGACGAGTCGGGCGCGGTGGAGAAGGCGAACCTGGTGCGGGGGAACCCGGTGCTGGCCAAAGCGGCCCAGGATGGCGTGAAGAAGTGGAAGTTCAAGCCGTTCAAGGACGGGGACCGTGCGATGAAGGTGGTCACCACGCTGAACTTTGATTTCAAATCATAGGGCGAGCGGGCGGGTTGCGTCCGGCGCGGGCGGGGAGGAACGGATGAAGATCGGGACGAGGTTGATGGCCGGCTTTTCGGCCGCGCTGGTGCTGATGCTGGCGATCGGCGCGGGGGCGATTCTGGGAATGAGCCGGCTTCGGAGCGCGATGGCGGAGGTGGTAAACGTCGCGGCGCAGCGGACGCTGCTGGCGAACCGGATCGTGACGGAGACGGCGAACATGGTGGGGCAGGAGAGGGGGATCGTCCTGCGCTCCGTGCTGCAGCAGACGGCCGAGGTAGAGAAGCACAAGCAGGAGTTTCAGCAATCGGCTTCGAGGGTGGAGGCGGCGTTGGGGCAGTTGCAACCGCTGGTGGAAGGAGGCGCGCAACAGAGCGTAAATACGCTGAAGGCGAAGTTGAGGGCGCTGACGAGCGCGCACGGGGAGATGATGGACGCGCTCAACCGGCAGCAGTTCGATCTGGTGCAGAAGACCTCGGAGGAGAAGGTGATGCCGCGGGCGCTGGATATCAGCGCGGGCGCGGAGCGGTTTCTGGCTGAGGAAAGCCGGAACATGACGGAATCGGCCAGGTCGGCGGAGGCGACAGCCACGGCGGCGCAGTGGGTGGTGGTGGTGCTGATCGGGCTCGGCTTCGCGGTCGGGCTGGTTTTGCTGGGCACGGTGCGGAACATCAACCGCGTGCTGCGGCAGTTCACGGTGGAGATGGCGGAGAGGGCCGAGCAGGTGGCCAGTTCCGCGGCGCAGGTTTCTTCGGCGAGCCAGGCCCTGGCGCAGGCGGCGTCCGAGCAGGCGGCGTCACTTGAGGAGACGGCGGCGTCGAGCCATCAACTGGCGGCGGTGACGCGCAAGAACCTGGAGAGTTCGGAATCGGCGGCGCGCTATGTCGAGCAGGCGGACGGTCAGGTTTCGGGGGCGAACCGGACGCTTGAAGACATGGTCGGATCGATGCAGCAGATCATCGGTTCGAGCGGCAAGATCTCGAAGATCATTAAAGTAATCGATGAAATCGCTTTCCAGACGAACATCTTGGCGTTAAACGCTGCGGTAGAGGCGGCGCGCGCGGGAGCGGCGGGGATGGGGTTCGCGGTGGTTGCCGACGAGGTCCGCAACCTGGCGCAGCGCTGTGCGGCTGCAGCGCGGGACACGGCGGGGCTGATTGAGGAATCGATAGCGACCTCGAACAGCGGCAAGGCGAAGCTGGGGCACGTGGTGGACGCGATTCGGTCGATTACGGACAGCTCCGGGAAGCTGAAACTGCTGGTAAGCGAAGTAGACCAGGGCAGCCGCGAGCAGTCGCGAAGCATCGAGCAGATCTCGGCGGCGATTACGCAGATGGACCGGGTGACCCAGAACACGGCGGCCAATGCCGAGGAAAGCGCCTCGGCCAGCACGGAGATGAGCACGCAGGCCGAGGCGATGAAGGCGATTGTGGAACGGTTGCAGGCGATGGTCGGGGCCGGCGATGTGGAGGAGGAGTACCGGCGGCCGCGGACAAGAATGAACGGCCTGGCGCAGACTGCCAGACGTGCGGCTGCGGCGCTCACGGGCGCCCGCGCGGCACGCTAAACGACCAAACGGGAACGGCGCATTCCGGATCTCCGGCATGCGCCGTTTCAACTTCAAAAACCGAGGAAGCAGCTATCGTTGGGGGCTCGATTCCTTCGCCAGGCGGACCTTGGTCGATTCCAGCTTCTTCTGAACCTTGGCAACCTCCGCCGGATCGGCGTCCGCCTGTGAGCTGGCCTGCCAATACTTGAGCGACAGTTCCCACTGCGCGATCGCTTCCTTCAACTTGCCCTGTTTCAGGTAAACATCCCCGAGGTGATCGTGAACCGTCGGATCGGTGCCGGTAAGCTCCACGGCGCGGCGCAGATAAGTTTCCGCATCGTCGAGTTTGCCGAGGCGGAAGTCTACCCAGCCCATGCTGTCGAGGTAGGCGCCGTTGTTCGGTTCGAGTTCGTTGGCGCGGCTGATCATCTTCTCCGCTTCATTGAGCCGCAGGTTGCGATCGGCCAACATGTATCCGAGGTAGTTCAGGGTCGAGGCACTGTCGGGGTTTATCGCGAGCACTTTGCGGAATTCGGCCTCGGCGAGGTCGAGTTTCTGCATCTTCTCGTACATGGCCCCGCGGAGGAAATAGACGGTTTCTTTGTCGTCGTCGGCCGTGGAAAGTTTCTCCGCGGCATCGAGGGCCTGGGATTCCTCCGTGAACTTCTTGCCCTTGTCGTAGACCTGCGCGAGCGCGAGGTAGACGTTGCGGTCGTCCTTGCCGTCGAGCAACTGCTTAATCGCCGCTGCGGCTTCCTCGGTGCGTCCCAGATCGGCCAGCAAGGATGCGCGCATCATCCGGACCGTGCGGTCGCCCGGATATTTCTTATATGCGGCTTCGGCTTCCTGTTCGGCTTTCGAATAATCCCGAGCCTGCCGGTAGGTGTCGATGATCTGTGCGGCGGACTTCGCGGCTTCATCGGGAGCGAGTTCCGCTACGCTCCGGTAAGTTTCGACGGCCTGCGGGAACTGCTCGTTCGACCGGTAGAGCATGGCGAGTTGCGTGAGCAGAAACGCGCGGTTGGAGCGGTCCGAATCGCTGTAGGTCTTCTTGGCGGTCGAGTCGAGGATGCTCTTGAGCTGTGCGATGGCGTCCGGAAATTTGCCTTCGGCCTCCAGCAGCGCGACGTCGTTGTAGCGGATATCGAGGCTGTCCGGCTTCAGTTGCTCGGCGCGCTGCTGGGCCGCCCGGGCCTGCGCGTAGTCTCTCTTTTGGCGGTAAATCTGGGAGAGCCGCAGTTGCACGCCGGCGTTGTTGGGATCGGATTGAGCAAGATCGGTGTAGAGCTTGAGCGCATCGTCGGGCTTGTCGGCCAGCAGGAGCGTTTCCGCGAGCTTGCTCTTGATCTCTGCGTCGTGCGGCGCCATATCGAGCGCGCGCTGCAGAGTCTGTGCGGCGCTTGCATAGTCGTGGACCTGATAATAGCTGTCCGCGAGGTATTGCAGAGTCTGGGGCCGGGGATCGGCGTCGGCGAGGCGGCGCCACATCTCGAGTGCGGACTTGGAGTCGCCGAGGTCGGAGTAAACGAGCGCCAGTCCCGAGAGGGCGTATTCGTTGTCCTTATCGATTTCGAGCGCTTTCTTGTAGGCCTTCTCGGCCTCCGGCGACTGCTGCGCGACCTTGTAGAGCTTACCGAGCATCAACCAGGAATCGAGGTCGGACGGGTCCTTCTGCGTGACCTTGTCGAACTGATCGATCGCGGCGTGCAGGGCCTCATCATTGACGCGATTCCCCCCGCGGTCCTCGATAAGGCGCGAATAAATCCGGCCGAGCATACGGCGGGCGTCCAGGTTGTCGGGATCGCGCTTAAGGATCTCCTTGCCTTCGTTGACCGCGTCGGCGAGGCGTCCGGCTTGCGTATAAAGATCCGTAAGCTCTTCGCTGGCGATGCCGGCGCCGGGATCGGCTTTGAGCGCGGCCTTGTAATACTCGACGGCCTTATCGACGTATTCGGCACGGAAACCGCTCATGGCGGCCAGTTCGGAATACATGTGGCCCATCGCGAAGTTGTAATAGGCCGTGGCTTGCGGGTCTGCCTGGGCCGGCGTTTTCGCAGTCGCCTGGGCGCCGGCCGGCGTGGTGAAGCCGCACACGAGGCCGGTTGCGACAAACAAGGTCGTGAAATGGCGAATCATGGAAGGTGATTTCCTCGCACAGGGATCAGGAAGCCCGACGCCTCGCATCCCTTCCTAACAGAATAGCACCTCGGTTTCGAGGACAATTTCGAGGCAGGGGGGCCGCGCCGGGTGCGCCGTAAGGCGGCGGGACAGCAGACGGCTTCGGCACAGATGCGGAAGCCGGCCGTGGGCGGTACGAGAGCGGGAAACGATGAGGCTGCCGGGCTGCAGGAAGGCGGCCGCGCCCGGCAGTGCGCGCAAGGCGGGAGGTGGCGGAAGACGGTACGGTGGCGAGGGCGCGACGGGGCTGACGGGCTGCGGCAAGGCGGCCGCCCGGCGGCGAGAGGGCGGCGGCACAGCAGCGATCACGGCGAGGCCGGCAGGGCGCGAAGAGCGGCGGCGCGGCGCTTGGCGAGGAGGGACAACCGGCGGGAGCGCGGCGCAGCGGCGATCACGGCGAGTCGCGATAGGGAAACCGGTCCTGAGCCGAAAGCCGGCAGGGGCGGCGCTCGGCGAGGCGGGAGAACCGGCGGGAGCGCGGCATAGCAGCGATCACGTGGAGCCGCGATACGGAAACCGTCCTGAGCGGAAAGCCGACGGCGCGGCGCTCGGCGAGGCCGGGCAATCGGCGGGAGCGCGGCGCAGCGGCGATCACGGCGAGCCGCGATACGGAAACCGGTGCTGGGCCGAAAGCCGGCAGGGGCGCGAAGAACCGGCGGGAGCGCGGCGCGGCAGCGATCACGTGGAGCCGCGATACGGAAACCGTCCTGAGCGGAAAGCCGGCGGCGCGGCGCTCGGCGAGGCGGGACAACCGGCGGGAGCGCGGCGCAGCGGCGATCACGGCGAGTCGCGATACGGAAACCGGTCCTGAGCCGAAAGCCGGCAGGGGCGCGAAGAACCGGCGGGAGCGCGGCACAGCAGCGATCACGGCGAGCCGCGATACGGGAACCGGTCCTGGGCCGAAAGCCGGCGGGAGCGCGGTGGATGTGGTCCCGGAATTGCGCGCCCTTTATTCTAAAAAGAGTGCATTCGAACGAACAGGCGCGGCTGGTCGCGGTGGTCGGCCCTACGGGCAGCGGCAAGAGCGAGCTGGCGGTGCGGCTGGCCGAGGAGTTCGGCGGGGAGATCGTCAACTGCGATTCGTTGCAGGTGTACCGCTATCTTGATATCGGGACGGCGAAGATGCCGGTCGAGGAACGGCGGGGGATACCCCACCACCTGCTCGATATTCTCAACCCCGACGAGCTTTTCACGGCCGGCGAGTATGCGCGGCGCGGGCGCGAGGCGCTCGACGAGATCACGTCGCGCGGGAAGCTGCCGATCGTGGCCGGCGGCACCGGATTTTACCTGACCGCGCTGCTGGAGGGGCTGTTTCCGGGTCCACCGCGCGACGAGCGGATGCGGCGCCTCCTGGCGCGGCGCGAATCGAAGCGGCCGGGATGGGTGCATGACTTGCTGGCGCGGTTCGATCCGGCATCGGCGGCGCGGATCCATCCGGAAGACGTGCAGAAAGCGATGCGAGCGGCGGAGGTGCTGCTGATCACGCGCAGGCCGCTGTCAAGCTGGTTCCGGGAAGCGCGCGACCGGCTGGAGGGTTATCGCACGCTGAAGCTGGGGCTCGATCCGCCGCGGGAAGCGCTGTACGCGCATCTCGACGAGCGCTGCGCGCGGATGTTCGAATCAGGGCTGTACGAGGAAGTGAAGCGCGTTTTATCGCTCGGGTTTCCGCCCGGAAGCAAAGCGCTCGAGGCACACGGTTACCGGCAGGCGCTCCAGGCGCTGCAGGGCGAGCTGACGCCGCAGCAGGCGTTGTTCTACGCTCAACGGAACACGCGGCACTACGCCAAGCGGCAGTGGACGTGGTTCCGGCGCGACCCGGAGATCCTATGGCTGCGCGGGTTCGGCAACCAGGCCGGAGTGCAGGAGATCGCTTCGGAGAAAGTGAACAGCTTTCTCCGAAACTCGTCGTCATAGTTCGCCAGGATTTTTTTAACATCCGTTTCGGAACCTTTTCTCATTTTCCTCGTCAATACAGTTGAGCCAACCGGTTCACGATAGCTGTTTAGATTAACGAACCCACCGGTTCGGGAGTACGTATGAAGCGACTATTATTCGCCTTTCTGGTCCTCGCGCTCGGGCTGGCCAGCGCGAAGACGTTCACGATCACGTTGCATCAGAAGGCCGTTATCGGCGGCACCGAATTGAAGGCGGGCGACTACCGCGCCGACCTTCAGGACACGAAGCTGGTTTTGAAGGCGTCGGGCAAGCAGGTGTTGGAAGCCACGGTGAAGGTGGAGAATTCCGACACGAAATTCGATTCGACGAGCGTCCGTATGTCGAACGGCGACGGGAAATACACGGTTCAGGAAATTCGCGTAGGCGGCACGAATCTCCGGCTGCTTTTTAACTGAGGTCTTCCAGGCGCGGAGCCGCAGATCCCGTCCGGGCGGGAGGCGCCCGGGCGCAGGGATGTGCGGTTGAGAGTTGGCAAGCGTAGAAGTTGTTTGTCCAGACCCCTTAACCCTGAGGGACCGTCTGATAGACTGAGCTTTTGATCTATGCGGCGGTCCCTGTTTCTTGCAATCCTGCTGTGTTGGAGCGCGCTGCTGGCGCGCTCGCAGACCTACCTCGTTCTTCCGTTCTTCAACGAGACTTCCTCGGAGCATGCCGCATCGAGCAATCTGGACTGGATCAGCGAGAGCATTGCGCGCAGCATCCGCGAGGGGCTGTCGTCTCGCGGCATGCTGGTGCTCGATCGGGACGACATTCTGGAAGCGTACCGGCGCCTGTCGATCCGCCCGAACGCGCGGCTGACGCACGCATCCGTGATCAAAGTGGCCGAGGCGCTGGATGCGACCGAGGTGATCTACGGCGAGTTTGAGTTCACGCCGGCGCCGGCCGGCGAGGGCGGTTCGCGCGGGTCGCTGAGCATCGCCGCGCATACGATTGACACGCAACACATGCGCAAGGGGCCGGATTTCTCGGAATCCGGAGCGCTGGAAGACCTCGCGAAGCTGCAGTCGCACCTGGCGTGGCAGACGCTGGACGAGCTGGCTCCGGATCTGGCGCCCCCGGCCGAGCGATTCATGCAGGAGCAGACGCCGATCCGTCTGGACGCGCTCGAAAACTACATCCGCGGCCTGATGGCGACGAGCGCCGACCAGAAGCACCGGTACTTCACGCAGGCCGTGCGGCTGGACTCGCATTTTTCGCAGCCGGATTTCGAGCTTGGCCGGCTGTATTGGGATAAGAAGGAATACCGGCTCGCGGCGGACTGGCTGGCGCGCGTGAGCCCGTCGAGCCAGCGCTATCTGGAAGCCAATTTCCTGCTGGGGCTGTGCCGGTATTACATCGGCGACTATGCCGGCGCGCAAACCGCGTTTGAGCTGGTGGTGCAGTCGGTCCCGCTGAACGAGGTATATAACGACCTGGGCGCGGCGCAGTCGCGGCGGGGCGAGCCCGGGGCTCTGGCGAGTTTCCAGAAGGCGCTCGAGGGCGATCCGTCCGACCCGGATTACGAGTTCAATGTCGGCTACGCGCTGTGGAAGAGCGGCGATTTCACGCGCGCGGCCGAGCATTTCCGCGCCGTGCTCGACCGAAAGCCCGATGACGAAGCGGCCACTCTGCTGCTGGGGCGCTGCATCGCGCGCACCGGCCCGCGCCCGATGGACCCGAAGGCGGAGCCGTTCGAAAGACTCAAGCTGAACTACGAGGAAGGCGCTTACCGCCAGCTCAAGGCGGCGCTGGAGTCGCGCAAGGGGAAGTAGCGGCGGGCGGGGCGGGCGAAAGCGCCTGAAGCGAGGGCGGCGTTCAATATTCCCTGAGAGGCCGGGCTTCCCGATCCAACTAATATTTCGATGAGAACGGCGCTGGCGCTCATACTCCCCGTGTTGTTGTGGGCGCAGGGGACGCTGATCGAGGTCCGCGTAGTGGACGGCGAAGGCGCGGCTCACACGGCGGGAACGCGCGGGCCGGGGCTGGTGGTCGAGGTTACGGACGAAACGGGAAAGCCGGTAAGCGGCGCGGTCGTGAACGTGAGGCTGCCGGAGGATGGCCCCGGCGGCACCTTTGCCAGCGGCTTCACCGCGGAAATCCTGACGACGGGGGCGGACGGCCGGGCCACGACGTCGCCTGTCCGATGGCGCGATACGACGGGCAAATTCCAGGTTCGGGTCACGGCGGTGAAAGACCGCATGCGCGCGGGCGGCGTCGTGTCGCAGGAAGTTGACGAGGCCGGAGCGGCGACTTCGCGAGGCGTGGTTGTCACGCGCCGGCCGGAACCGGAGGCGCGCGGTCATCGGAACCGCTGGCTGCTGATCGGGCTGGTGGCCGTGGCTGCGGCGGGCGTGGGCTTCGCGAGCGGCAGGTCGGCCGGGGCGAAAGCGCCGGGAGGCCAGACGCCGGTGAAGACCGATCCGATTGTGATCGGGTCGCCTACCATCACGATCACACCATGAACAGGAATTCCGTAGCAGAGAAGCTTGCATGCGGCCCGGCGCGCGCCTGTTGGGCGCTGCTGCTGCTTGTGCCCGCGCTGCCGGCGGCGCAATCGCCGATCGGGTATCCGCGCGCGGGATGTTTTCGGGATGAGGCGGGGCTGCTGAGGCCCGTGCTGGGCGTCGCCGGCAATTTCGTTATCGGGGATGCCGAGGGATCCGGTATTGCCGCGGCGGGGTGCCGGGGCAAGCTCACGCTCGTGAAGACGGAAGATGCAATTGAGCTGCGCGACCGCGAGTCGGGCCGGGTGCTGGCGTGGCGAGCTCCGGAGGGCGCGGCGCTGTTCGCGTTTCCGGAGAACGGCGCGGCGCCGCTCGTGTTCTTCCCGGAGACATCGCAATGGCTGCGTGCGGCCGAGGGCGCAGCGGCGCGCGCGCTGCCCCCGATCGACGGGGAGCCGCTGGCCGTGTCGAGCAGCGACGGCAGGCACGCGCTGATGGCCGTGCGGCGCGAGGGCGGGCTGTTCCTGCTGAAGATTTTGCTGGATCGGGGCGTGGTGGAGGAGGAGGCGGAACTCGCGGGCGTGCACGCACCGGTCCTGCTGTTGGGCGGCGGGACGGCACTGTGGGGCGACAGAACGGACCTGGTGGCGCGCGCGCCGGACCAACGGGAGCGCCGCATCGCGCTGCCCGCGCCGGCGCAGGCGATGGAACATCTGGGCGAAGACTGGGTGCGCATTGTGCTCGAAAGCGGCGGCCACATGGCGCTGCGATTATCGCCGGGCAGTGAGGAACTTTACCGGCTGCCGGAGGTGGCGCGATGACGGCGCGCTCGCTGGCCGCGCTGGTGTTGGCGCCGTGCTCGCTATTGGCGCAGTTGCAGCTATCGATCGTGAAGGGCAGCTCGGAAGAGCCGGCCGGCGCGGTGGTGGACGCAGGCTCAGTTGCGGTCGGCGAGTATGTTGACCTGGCCTTTCGCATCCGCAACCCGGGCCCCGCGCCGGTCACGCTGACGAAACTCTATGCGGGCAGCCAGGCATTCCGCTATTTCACCAGCGCGCGCCTGCCGCTGACGATGCTGGCGGGCGCCACGCTGGACTTCACGGTGCGCTTCCAGCCGCTGGCGCCCGACGGCGCGAGCGCCACGCTGTACGTGAACGACGCGACGTACCTGCTGGTGGGCAAGGGGCTGCCCGGCCTGTTGCTGTGGATCGACCAGGGCGCGGTGGCATCGCCGGTCGGCACGGGCAACGCGATCGATTTTGGAAGCGTGATGCCGGGGTCGAGCGCGACCCAGCACCTGCGGCTCGACAACAAGACCACGGACGCGGTGGTGGTCGGCGCGATCGGCGTTTCGGGCGCGGGATTTCGCGGCGGAACCGCGGCTCCGGTGACTCTCCCGGCGGGCGGTTCGGTGAAGTTCGACGTGACGTGGCAACCGGCATCGCCGGGTTCGGCCGACGGCGCGCTCCAAATCAATGAGCGCACTTACAAGCTGCACGGCACCGGCCTCGAACCGCCGATCCAGCAGCCGCAGATCGTGTTCGATAAAACCGCCGGCAGCGGGAAGCAGGTGAAGCTGTCGATCCAGTTCGGCGCGGCGGCGCAATCGAACGGCGCCGGCCAACTGACGATGGAGTTTCTGGGCAAGGATGATCCGGCGATTCAGTTCCTGTCGCCGGCGGGCCGCTCGGCTCCGTTCACGGTGAGGGCGGGCGAGACTTACGCGCGCTTCCAGGATCTGCCACAGGTCGAATTTCAGACGGGCACCACGGCGGGCACGATTCGCTTTACGGCGGTGCTGGACAACTACACGGTGCAGGATTCGCTGGTGATCGCGCCGGCGCCGGTCGCGATCGATACCGGCAGTCTGAGCCGTGCGTCCGGCAGCGTGGATCTGCGCGTGTCGGGTTTCGACAACGCGCGCTCGGCGGGCATGCTCGCGTTCCGGTTCTATGACCGGAACAACCAGTTGCTCGGCGTGGCGAACGCGGATGCGACGTCGCCGTTCAAGGCGCATTTCGACAACTCGACGCTGGGCGGGCTATTCTCGCTGCACGCGGTATTCCCGGTGACCGGCAATGTGTCGCTGATCGATTCGGTGGATGTGGAGATCACGAACTCCGCGGGCACGGGCCGCAAAAATGTGAAAATCGTGGAGTGATTCCCGTTGCACTCACGATTGCCGGCTCGGACCCCAGCGGGGGTGCGGGCATACAGGCGGACCTGAAGACGTTTCACCGGTTCGGCGTCTACGGCGAAGCCGTGGTGACGCTGATCACGGTGCAGAACACGACGCGCGTGGACCGCGTGGAGTGCCTGCCGGCGGAGCTGGTGGCGGCGCAGGTTCGCGCCGTTATCGAGGACATCCCGCCCGGGGCGGCAAAGACGGGCGCGCTCGGAAACCGGGCGCTCGTCGAGACGGTGGCGGCGCTGGCGGAGGAGTTCGAATTCCCGCTGGTGGTGGATCCGGTGATGATCAGCAAGCACGGCGCGCCGCTGGTGGCGGAGGATGCACGCGAGGCGATCGCGGCGCGCCTGCTGCCGCGCGCCGCGCTGGTTACGCCCAATCTGGCGGAGGCGAGCGCGCTGGCGGGCTTCGGGATTCGCGATCTGGATGGGATGCGGCGGGCGGCGGAACGCATTGCGGCGATGGGCGCGCGCGCGGTGCTGGTGAAGGGCGGGCACCTGGAAGGCTGCGCGATCGACCTGCTGTACTCGGCGGGCGGCTGGCGCGAATTTCCGGCCGAGCGAATCGAGACGCGGCACACGCACGGCACGGGCTGCACATACTCGGCGGCGATTGCGGCGGAGTTGGCGCGCGGTGCTTGCCTGGAGGATGCGGTCGCGCGCGCCAAGCGGTTCATCACGGCGGCGATCGCGAGCGCGCCGGGGCTCGGCCGCGGTTCCGGGCCTGTCAATCACCACGCCGCGGTGCTAAGCTGATCGGCTGTCATGAAGATCACCGCGATTGAAGCTTACCGGGTCGAGCTGCCGCTCGAGGAGGGAAGTTACAAATGGTCGGGCGGCAATTTCGTCGAGGTTTTCGATTCCACCGTCGTCGCCATCTCGACCGATGCAGGCATTACGGGGTACGGCGAGGTGTGCCCGCTCGGGCCAGCGTACTTGCCGGCGTACGCCTCGGGCGCGCGCGCCGGAATCCGCGAGCTGGCGCCGCAACTGCTGGGGCAGGATCCGACCCAGCTTGCCGTCGTCAATCGCGTGATGGATCGCGCCATGCGCGGGCATCCGTACGTGAAATCGGCGCTCGACATGGCGGGCTGGGGTATTCTCGGCAAGGCCGCGGGCGGGCCGGGGGCGGCGCCGCCCGGGGGGCGGGG
>Ga0078972_1005680_pt1 | contig 31198 bp, 22 predicted proteins | sample YelNatPaOPGAMG01_FD_67568 | JGI IMG/M metagenome (GOLD analysis project Ga0078972, IMG submission 67568) | Hot spring thermophilic microbial communities from Obsidian Pool, Yellowstone National Park, USA - OP-RAMG-01 (SPADES assembly) (version 2) | ecosystem: Environmental > Aquatic > Thermal...
AGGAGGGGATGATGTCCAGGCCGCGGATGTAGCGATAGGCGGCGCCGTAGTAGCCGACCTCAGCGTCGCCGTTGGCGCGCAGCGGCTTGAGCATGAGCACGTCAACCTGGAAGAACACGGTGGCGAGGAGATGGTTGATCATCAGGGGGAAGGATTCGCGCACCATCTCCCGGGCAAACGTCCCGTCGTAGGCCAGGCGCGGGCGCAGGTAATCGCGTGCCAGCAGCCAGCCGAGGATGAGAGCTGTGAACAGGTTGCTCACCACCGACACCGCAGCCAAGCCGACGAAACCGCCGCCGACAAGCAAGACGATAGCCCCGAGCGCGACCTTGACAAGAGTGGTGCCGGTGGAGACGAAGGCCGGCGTCTCCATGCGCTCGTGCGCGTAGAAGACGGCGCTGAACGAATCGGCAAAGTTGCCCAGGAAGACGCTGATGGCGAAGAAGCCGACCGCGAAGAGCACGTCCTGGGTGAGTCCGCTCCAGAGAACGTAGGCGAGCAGCACCAAAGCCATCACTGGCAGCGAGGCCAACCATAGCAGGGCGCGCACAACCAGGCTGTTGCCCAGGTATCTGGCGCCCTGCGCCTGATCCCGCGCCACTTCGCGCGTGATCAGCGTTCCCAGGCCGAAGCGGACCAGGATCTCGAAATAGCCGATGAAGGTGACGGCGAACTGGTAGCGGCCGGCGCCCTCGGGGGCGAGGATGCGCAGCATTAGCATGGCAAAAGCCATGTCAATCAGTTTGTTTATCAGCGACAACGCCATGGGGGTGACGCTGTTCTTCGCCACCCGGCGGACCGTGTGGTCGTCTGCGCTGCGGCTGTAGAAGCGGCCCCAGAGCCAGGCGACGGCGATGAGCAGCAGGCCGACTGCGCTCAGGAAGGTGGCATAGAGGCCAATCTGGAAGGAGCGCGGCATGTACCGGAAGCGCAGTTCCCATTCGCCGGCGGGCAGATGCACGGCGCGGAAGTTGCCATAAGCGCGCTCGATCTCCACCGCCTGCTCCGTGTCGCTGCTGCCAGCTGGCCGGACATAGGCGTGCCAGCCGCTGGCATAGGCATCGGTGAGCACCACCCAGGCCGGCTGAGGCAGGCGTGCCAGGAGGAGCACCTCGTTTGGCTGGCGGTCAAGAATGCTGACCGGCAGGAGAGTGCCTGGCACGCCGCTTTCTTGCGGTTGCCCTTCCAGGAGCACGGCCTGGCGCGGGTCGCTTGTCTTGAGCGCATCGGCTAGCTGTGGCGGCAGCACTCGCCTGGCGGCGGTGAGGGCAAAGGCCCTCGGCAGCACGTGCAGGTTCTCGTAGACGCGCAACTCGCCCTGGTAGACGAGCCTGTAGTCCGGCCGGGTTATCTCCTGGCTGGTGATCACGTACCTGACGTTAAGCAGGTCGAGGAGGGGCGAGCCGAGCGATTGCTCCTGCGTGAGCGGAGCGATGCGGTTGTAGAGCAGTTCGCCCTGGGGCTCCACCAGGCTCATGTAGTCCACATACTGGCGGGCGATCACCGAGTCGTAGCCGCGCACGTCTTCCAGGCCGAAGAGCATGCCGGCATTGGCATTGAGCGGCTTCTCTCCAGGCCGGATCAGGGTAGTGAAGCGCCAGGGCGACTGGTCGGGTTTAGCCAGCTGCTGCTTCAGGAAGGCTATGACGGGCGGCTGCACCGTGAGCAGCCTCGGGTCGGCGCGCGGGTTGAAGCCGTAGCCGATGGCAAACAGGTCGCCCACGAGCACGGCGGTGGCGACGAGTTGCCAGAGCGGGAAGCGCCGGCGAGGGTGCAGCAGCGCCAGGACGGCCAGGCCGCTGCCGAGCAAGGCCAGGCTGAAGATGAGCAGGTTGCGGTATTGGTAGGAGAGCAGCATGCGGCCATCGCTGAAAGCGCGGCGCGTCAACTCGGAGGCGGCGAGAAGCCGGTCTGCCAGGCCGATGAACGGCCATGGCCAGGCCACGACCAGGACGAGCCCTGCAAGGGCGAGCGCCCCTGCCGCCGTGGCCACCCGCCCGACGACCTGCGCGACGCGCACTGCGCCTCGATCGTCTGGTGCAGCGGGCGGAAGAGCCTGTTGCTCGCGCGCTCCTGCGCCAACTATCGCCTCAGCACCCAGGCCGGCGAGCACGGCCAGGCTCAGAGTGTAGGGGAACACCCAACGAAAGGGCGTGTGCAGCTGGTTGATCCCGGGCAGCAGGAAAAGCAGGCGGTAGAGCGGCGTGCCGAAGACGAACAAGAGCGAGAGCAGAGCCAGGGCGGCGAAAGGCCAGACGTGCTGGCGCAGCCGGCGAGAGGCCAGGGCCGGCAGCGCGAGCAGCAAGGGCAGGATGCCGACATAGGACCCGGCCTCGACGTAGTTCTTCCAACTGGGGAGCCCTTTGCCCCAGGCCACGTCGCTGATTGTCTCGCCAAGGGCATTCCTGGTGATCGGCAGCCAGTGCAGGCTGACCAGGTCAACGTAACCGTGGATGCTGGGGTTGCCGTAGAGGTCGGGCACCAGGAAGGTGGCAAGCTGGCGCAGCGGGTAGGCCCAGCCGATGACGTCCTGGTAGGTGACGCGGTAGGCGGCGGCGCCGCTGCGGAAGTTGGTGCGCGCCAGTTCGTAGAAGGGCAGAAGTTGCACGCCGCCGAGGCCGATACCGAGCATGACCATGGCGACGACGAGCACGGCCGGCCGCCAGGGCAGGCGCCTTGTTCGGCTGAAGGCCTGGCCGAGGCGCACCAAAGCGAGGAGGGCCATGATCAGGAGGGTGTAGTAGGTGATTTCGGCGTGGCCGGCAAGCGCCTGCAGCCCAAGGAAAATGGCGCCGGCGACGAGCCATGGCAGCCCGCCCCGCAAGCGGCTGAGGCTGTGCCTGACTGTGAGTTCCAAGGCCAGGAGGCACCAGGGCAACCAGGCAGCGGCGGCGATGATCATGGTGAAGGCTACGCTCACTACCATGAAGGCGCTGAACATATAGGTGATGCCGCTGAGCAAGGCCGCCCCGGGCCGGGCCCCGAGGGCGCGCACGAACAGGTACATGCCGATGCCAGCCAGGGCCAGTTGCAGGGCGGAGAACAAGCCGTAGGCGCGCCACAGCGGCATCACGTAGAAGATCAGGCTGAAGGGGTAGAGAGCCGAGTGCTGACCGGCAGCGAGGAAGGGCTGGCCGCTGAACAGGTACGGGTTCCACAAGGGGATATCGCCAGCGGAGAGGCACTGGCGGATGAACAGCTTCCAGGGGTAGTTCTCCAGGATCAGGTCACTCAGCAGTTCATTGTGTGGCACGGTGATGCCGTATTGAGGCGCGAGGCTACGCCATGGCTCCCAGGCGAAGAGGTTGTCCGCCGGTAAGAGGGTGCGGCCGCCGAAGATCACGGGCCAGAAGAAACACAGAGGCAGGGCAACCAGGAACAGGACGGCAAGCAGATCGCGTGCGCGGGCGGGGCGCCTTGGCACTTGCCTCACCTAGGCGTGTCCTCGGCACTGGCGTTGATCGGCGGCAGGGAGGGGCTGGGCAGCGGTTGAAGGCTACGGTAACGCAACCTGATCTGCCAGACTCGCCAGGCTGCCTCCAGCTTGACGGGCGCGCTCATCTTCGAGTGGCCGATGCGCCGATCCTCGAAGTGTATCGGCAACTCGTAAATGTCGAAGCCAAGCTTCTGGCAGAGATAAGCCATCTCCACCTGGAAGATATAGCCACTGGAACTCACACCATCCAGGTTGATGGCCTCAAGAACACGCCGGCGGAAGCATTTGAAGCCCGCCGTTCCGTCTTTCACCTTCAGACCCAGGATCGTGCGGCTGTAGATGCGATTGGCCCACCAGGAGAGAAGATAGCGCCAGAGGCCCCAGCGTTCGTCGGTGCTGCCCCCAGGGACGTAACGAGAGCCCACGACAACATCGTAGCGCTGTTGGGCAAGGCGTACGAGTTCGGGGATATAGCGCGGCGAATGCGAGAAATCGGCATCCATCTGCACTATGAAGTCGGCCCCTTCGGCGAGAGCGCGCTTGAACCCGACGACATAGGCTGTGCCCAGCCCAAGCTTCCCAGGGCGGTGCATCACCTCGACCCTGCCCGGGTGGCGGGCCGCCAGGGCATCGGCGAGCTCGCCAGTGCCATCCGGCGAGGCATCGTCAATGATGAGCAGGCGCAGGCCAGGCACGCCAAGGGCGAGCACCTCTTCCACCAGGCGCGCGATGTTGTCAGCTTCGTTATAGGTTGGGACGACGACGAGAACAGCCAGAGGATCGCTCCGACGGGCGGTTGTTGGCGCGATTATAGCCCGCGCCAGGCAGGGCAGGCAACGCGGCCTGGCGGTCGCATCCTGGCCCGCCAGGCTGTACACTGGGAAGAGAAGGGGGCTCCCTTCGCTTGCCCTGAGCGGTGGCGGGCGGTGCCCCTCTCGTGCGGCGAGCTGAGTTGCGTCTGCCGAGCGAAAGGTGCATCGCCGGCACGACGATGGTACAATGGGCGTGATAATAATTGGGCTTGGTGATTGGTCTGCTGTTAATCCCGCTGCCGCCTCTGTCTGGACGGCGGCGGCATGAAAGGAACGGGTAAATGATTGAGAATGCTGACGATGGTGGTAGCGAGCGTAGCCGCTCTTCAGAGGCCACGGGGGTTCTTGGCACCAAGGTAGTCTCACTGCGAGCGGTCGCTGGCGGCGCTGCCGAATGTGCGAACTGCGCCGTGAGGCTGCGCGACAAGTTGCTGGGCTACCGCGGCATCGAGGTCGCCCACATAAACAGCGAGAACGACAGCCTCATTCTGCACTACGACCCTGCTCTCACTTCGCTGGCCACGGTTGAGGCGGTTGTGAAGCAGGAGGGCCTGCGCCTGGAGGCCCGTTACCACCACATGCTCTTTCGTGTGGTCGGCCTGCATTCGCCTGAAGATGCGCTCGAGCTCGAGCGGCGGATCGCGAGCCTCGAAGGGGTCATCTGGGCCGAGGCGAACTATGCCAGCGCCACGATGAAACTGGAGTACGATTCGGCGCTGGTTGACGAGTCGGCCATTGTCGCTCAGGCCAGGCGCCTGGGCTACGAACTGCAGCCGGAATCGGCCCAGGTGCTGAAGTTGCGTGTCACCGGCATGGATTGCCCCGATTGCGCCGTCCATCTACAGGAGGGGCTGCGGCGGTTGCCGGGCGTTGCCTTTGCCAGCGCCGATTTCGCCGCCGGGACGGTGACCATCGTCCCCAAGGGCGGGAAGAACGGCCCCAATGCGGACGGCGAAGCTTCATCTGTCGGGCTGGACGAATTGCTGGCGCAGGCCAGGCGCACGGTCGAGGCCGCCGGCTACTCGGTCGAGGGCGAGGTCGAGGGCGAGCGCGAGAGAGGCAACCTGTTGCTTGAAACGGTGAGAGAGGAGTGGCCGCTTGCGGCAACGGCCGCGCTGCTGCTCGTCGGTGTCGGCCTGCACCTTGCCGGGCTGGCGCTTCCTGCGGACATCGCTTTCCTGATAGCCGTTGTCGTCGGCGGCTACCGTGTGGCGCTTGCCGGCGTTCGGACGCTCATCAGCGCGCGCTCACTCAACATAGATGTGCTTATGACGATCGCTGTCATCGGCGCGGTGGCCATGGGGCAGCTGAGCGAAGCAGCCGTCGTGGTGTTTCTGTACGCCCTCGGCGAGGCCATGGAAGGATATACCATGGATCGTGCTCGCCAGGCTATCCGCCAACTGATGGACCTGACGCCGCGTCAGGCGACGCGGCTGCGCGACGGCCTGGAGGAGCGTGTCCCCGTCTCCAGCCTGGCCACAGGGGACATAGTGCTCGTCTCCCCGGGAGAGAGCCTGCCTGTGGATGGCGTGATCGTCTCCGGCCAATCCACCCTGAATGAGGCCACTGTCACCGGTGAATCCCTGCCGGTGCCCAAGGGCGAGGGCGACGAGGTCTTCGCCGGCACGGTGAACGGCATGGCGGCGCTCAAGGTGCGCGCCACGCGGCCGGCGAGCGACAGCACCGTCGCCCGCATTGTACGTATGGTCGAGGAGGCCCAATCCCGCCGGGCCCCCAGCCAAAGGCTTGTAGAAAGGTTCGCGCGCTACTATACGCCGGCGGTCGTCATCCTGGCCGTCATCGTCGCCGTGCTGCCGCCACTTCTGGGGCTGGGCGCGTGGCGGACCTGGATCGGGCGCAGCTTGGTGTTGCTGGTGATATCCTGCCCGTGTGCGCTCGTCATTTCGACGCCGGTAGCGGTTGTGAGCGCGATTGCACGCGCCGCCCGCCGTGGCGTGATCCTCAAAGGCGGTGCGTACCTGGAGGAGTTGGGGCGAGTGCGCGTTGTCGCCCTGGACAAGACGGGTACGCTGACCAGCGGCCGGCCAGCGGTCCAGAGCGTTGTTCCCATTGACGGCCTTGACCGGGATCAGTTGCTGGGCCTGGCTGCCGCCATCGAAGCTCGCTCTTCCCACCCGCTGGCGGCGGCGCTGACCAGAGAGGCGGCAAAGGCCGGCCTGGCCTCCACTTACGAGGTGAGTGAGGTGCAGGAAGTGCCGGGCAAGGGCGTGCACGCCTTAGTGGACGGCGAGCCCCATTGCGCTGGCCGGGCCGATTTCGTGCTCGCGACTTGTGCCGTGCAGGACGACGGTGAGTTAGCCCCCCTGCGCGAACTGGAGGAGCGTGGCGAGACCGCCGTCGCCGTGGCTCGTTCGGGCCGGTTGCTGGGCTTCGTCGGCTTGCAGGACTCGCTGCGGCCCGAGGCGCTCAGCGCCGTCGAAGCCACGCGCAACCTGGGCGTGCGCGTCCTCATGTTGACGGGCGACAACGAGCGCACCGCTGCTGCCATCGCCCGGCAGGCCGGCGTTGACGAGTTCAGGGCAGGGCTTCGGCCTGAGGACAAACGCGACGCCGTTCTCGAGCTGCGCGAGCGCTACGGGTCGGTCGCCATGGTCGGCGATGGCGTGAACGACGCACCTGCTTTGGCCGCCTCGTCGGTCGGTATCGCCATGGGTGCCGCTGGCTCCCATGCCGCTCTCGAGACTGCGGACGTGGTGCTGATGGCGGACGACCTGGCGAAGCTGCCCGGCACCTTGCGCCTTGGCCGGCATACACGCATCATTATCGCGACCAATGTGGCCTTCGCCGTGCTGGTGAAACTGACCTTTCTTGGCCTGGCTGCGGCCGGCATGGCAACGCTCTGGATGGCCGTGTTCGCTGATGTCGGCGCCACTATGATCGTGATCCTCAACGCGATGCGCCTTTTCCGCGAGCGGGTGTAGCACGCTTGCGGGCATGAAGATGGGCCGGGCCAGCGAGCCGGCTTCGGGATGGAACTGGATGGAGAGAGACGGCCTGCTGGGCCTGACGTTCGATTGGTGGGGGACGCTATACGTGGACCGGAGCGCCCGCTCGCAGCGGGTGCGACTGATCGTCCATGCCCTGCGTGAACATGGCTACCGAGCAAGCGAGGCAGCCGTAACGCGCGCTTACGAGATCGCGGCGGCCCGCTTCGAGCGTGAGTGGGGCGCCGGCAGGGTCTACCCGCCCAAGCGCTGGCTGGCCGACATCCTCGAAGAGTTGGGCACGCCTCTGCCAGCTTCGGATTGCCTCGAGTTACAGCGCGCCCTGGAGGAGGCGATGCTCGATGCGCCGCCACCTCTGGTGCCTGGCGCGGAACGCCTGCTGCATGAGCTACATGATAGTGGTGTGCGCCTGGGCATAGTGTCAGACACGGGGCTGACCGTGGGCCGGGTGATGCGGCGCATCCTGGGGAAAGATGGGCTGCTCGATTGCTTCAGCGGCTTCGCCTTCTCCGACGAGGTGGGTGTGACCAAGCCGAACGAGCACACCTTCCAGCGCGCCCTGACAGGGATGGGGCTGGCCCCAGAGCAAGCCGCCCACGTCGGCGATCTGCCGCACACCGACATCTGCGGCGCCAAGGCCATCGGCATGAAGGCGATCCTGATGAACGGCGTCAGCGGCAAGCAGGACGATGGCCGTGCCGACGCCGTGGTCGCCGACTATGGCGAACTGAGGCAGGTATTGCGCCGCTGGGGCCTACTTCCCTAACACCCATTTCTGAGCCAGGTCCGTCGCCGGCGCTCCAGCCAGTTGGTTGAGCGTGGCGAGCAGGCCAGCTGTGTCGAGCACCCGGCCGAAGGACTGGCGCTGCAGTTCGCGCATGATCGTCAGCAGGCCCGACTGCCCCAGGAGTTTCTCGAGCTCCTGCCAGAAGAGCGGCCCCTTATTGTAGACAAGCGCTTCGTAGTGGGCTGAACCGCCGAAGTTGGCGAGGGGCTGCGCCAGCGGGCCATCCTGGCCCGATTTGACGAGATCGGCGTAGGTGGCCTGCCAGGCCTCTGGGAATGCCTCGGCTGCGGAGCCATGTGTCTCGCGCAGGTACATGTAGGTGGAGTACGTGGCGAGCGATTCGTCCAACCAGGCATCGCGGATCGGGTCGCTGGCCAGGCGCAGGCCCCACCACTGGCGGGCGACGCCGTCCACGACCGCCTGCTCCAGGGAGTCACGTTTCTCGCCGTAGAGGGCGCTGTTGAGCAAGATCATGCCCGAGAGGTGCACCGTTGCCTGGCGGAGTGGTACCCGCACCAGGAGCAGGTGGTTGTCGGGGTAGGGAGCCAGATTGTCCTGGTAATAGGCGAGGGCGCCGGCAGCGTGTGTAAGGGCCGCTCGCGACGTTGTCAGGTCCTGCGGCAGAGCCTGACTTGTGATCGTGATCGCCCCGACCTGCAGTGTCTGCGCCTCGTATCCCTGGCTGATCACGAGGCCGATATTGCGCAGCAAGCCGGTGATGATATGGTAGGTAGTGACCCCTTTGGCGGGGGTGGTCGTGGTGCCCACAGTCTTGCCGGGGGCAATGGCCTGGTAACCGGACGGCAGGCTGACCTCGATGTCGTAGAAGGCGAGGTCACTCAGGGCAGCATCGCCGAAGCCGGGCGACGGGTCCAGTCGCCATTCGCCATCTATCAGGGGCGCGACCATCGGGTAGAAGTCTGGCAGGACGGTGACGCCATCGCGCACGCCGAAGAAGTCGTAGTCGCCTTTCATCTCCGGGTAGGTGAGCGCGAAGTCAATCACGAGCAGGGCAGCTTTTTGCGGGGCGAGAGTGTGTGGCAGCGGCACTTTGAGGCTGGCATTCTTGGCGCCGACGACGAAGGGCACCTCTCGCCCATCTACGGTGGCGCGGCTGACATCGAGCTTGCCGCCGTACATGGGCAAGTTCGGGCAGAGGCGAAGATAGACCTCGCGCAGGTCGCCCTGGGTCTGGTTCTGGTAGCGGATGCTGACCTGGCCGGAAAGGCTGTTGTCGAGCGGCTTGGCCGTCAGCTCAAGCTGATAGCGCAGGACGGCGTCAAGAGGCAGTTCCCGCGGCGGTGTGACAAGCACAGCCGGCCTGAACGTTTCCAGGGCCGGCCCCTGCGGCGAGGAACCGCAAGCGGCGAGCGCGGCCAGCAGCGCCAGCGCTGCCAGGAGCCGGATGGCCGAGCCGAGTCGGGCGACTATGGCGGCCCTGGGCCAGCGGCGTTGCCGCGAGCGGTGGCCGTAGAGCATGGGCGAGGAGTGCAGCACGCGTGCCTCACAAGATAGCCGGCGGTGACGTGGGCGCGGGCGGTACGGCGCGAGCCCAGGAGCGACTGGCTGCAAGTATCGGGCCAAGGGGCCGGTTCCGAGGAAAGACTTGTGCGCCTCTCTTGCTGCTCCTGTGCCTGGTGCTCGCTGGCTGCGGGGGGCAGGCGGCTCACGAGGCGGTGCCCGCTGCAGCCCCGCTGCCAACGCCGGAGTTCTGCGCTCCTGGTGGCGTCTGCGTCCTGCCCGAGTTTGCCGCCTTCTACCGCGTGCATGCGGCCCTGCTCGGCCCGCCGCTGAGCGGGGGACTGCGCCTGCGTGGCCGGGTGGTGCAGTACTTTCGCGCTGGCAGGCTGGAGCTGGTGCCCGAGAACCCGCCGGAATGGCGCGTGGGCCTGGCCTATCTGGGCGAGGAAACCTGCGGCCGGCAGCCGCCGCTGGACCTGGCTAGCGTGCCTGCCGCCTACCAGCGCGATGTGCGCTATTTCCCCGGCACTGGCCACAGCCTGAGGGGCGACTTCCTGCGCTTCGTGGACGAGAACGGGGGCGTGGGATTCTTCGGTGAGCCGATCTCGGAGCAGCGAGCTGTTGGCAGCGAGAGGGTGCAGGACTTCGTGCGCGTGCAGTTGCGGCAGAGGAGCGACGGCTCCTTCTACCTCGCCAACCTGGGGGAGTTAGCCTGGCTTGGGCGCAACCCGCCCGAGGGCATGTGCCCGGGAGTGCCGGCGGACCTCACGGGGCTCGGGTTGCCACGGGCAGTGGCTAATCCCAGCCAATGATCCAGACGCACAGGCCGGCCAGCCCGATAGTGGCAACGATGACGGCCGCAAGCTGCGAGGGCAGCAGGTTGACGTCTTTAGCTGACCAGACGACCATGGCCACCATGACCACCGCCAGGACAGCCCAGGAGGCGAGTTGGGGGTGGCGCTGCACGAAGCCACGCAGCCCTGCCCGGGGTGTCGGTTCAGAGGATGCGGCTGAAGCTGACTTCCCCTCGTTCCCGTCCGCCATTTTCTCCCTCCCTGTAGCCCATGCCTTTCAGGAACTGACGATACCCCGTCTTAGCCGGTACACGCAAGGTCAGGTGTGCTGCCCCGCTGGCGGCGGCCTCGCGCTCGAGCGCCGGTAGCAACGGCCGGCAGAGACGGGACAAGCGACTGGGCCAGTCAACCGCGAGCCGGTAAGAGCCTGGCCCCAGCGGCTCAGCTGTGGCCCAGTGCGCGCCCTCCCGCACAGTCCAGGTGCCCTGGCAGCGCTCGGGAGTACCCAAGGCGCCGTCCTGGCCTGGCGCGACGCCGGCCTGAATCTCCGACCATTCCGCCGCAACTGTCGCCAACAGGTCGCCGACGCTGCCATCATTCTCCAGGAGAACGTCGGCGCGCACTACTTTCATCTCGGCTGGGGGCTGTGCCTCCAGGCGCACGATGGCTTCCGGCTCGCTGAAGCCGCGACGGCCCATGAGGCGCTCCAGTTGCCGCTCGCGCGAGCAGGTGACCACCCACACGGCCTGGCAGCGGCTGGCCAGGCTCGCCTCCAGCAGCTTGATCGCCTCGATCGCTGCCACCGCCGGAGCAGCTTCGGCCAGGCGCCGTTCGATCTCGTCAATTACGTATGGGTGGAGGATAGCCTCGAGATCGGCCAGCGCCTGACCGTCTCGGAAGACAATGGCCGCCAGAGCCGCGCGGTTCACCTGGCCCTCTGCCGCCAGAACACCCGTGCCAAAGCGCCGCACGACGGCCGCGACCGCCGGGTGGCCGGGCAGCAAGCAATCATGAGCCAGTTCGTCGCCATCGAGGCAGTAGGCGCCCAACTCTGACAGTCGCTTAAGCACCAGGCTCTTGCCGGTGGCGATGTTGCCGGTGAGGCCGATACGGTAGGTCGCCATCACTCGCCCGCCCCACACGCTGCTCCCGGGCGGAGGGAGCAGGTGTACCAGTGCCAGGTGATCACTCGGCCACCTCGGCCCAGGCCTCATAGGCGCTCTCGAGCGAGGCGCTGACGCTCTCGTGCTCGCGGCCCAGGCTGGTTACAGCGTCAACATCGCCGCGAAGGCTGGCGGACGAAATGGCGAGCTCCAGTTCGCCGCGCCGGCGCTCCAGGTCGGCGATCTCGGCCTCGAGGGCTTGGCGACGCTCAGAGCGCTGCCGTTCCTCGCGTTGGGCGGCCCGCGCCTGGCGGGTCGAACGGGGCGAGGTACGCTTGGGCTCCTCGCGTCCCGCCTGGCTGGCGAGCCGCTGCTCTTCGAAAGCGGCCCGCCGCGCCGCCAGGTAGTCGTCGTAGTCACCATTGTAGGAGCGGAGGAAACCGTCCTCGATCGCCCAAACCTGCGTCGCTATCGCATTGATGAAGTAGCGGTCATGGGAGACGAACAGGATCGTGCCGTCGTATTCCTCCAGGACCGACTCGAGCACGTCGCGGGACATGATGTCGAGCTGGTTGGTGGGCTCGTCCAGCACCAGGAGGTTGGCGCCGAGCATCACCAGCTTGGCCAGGGCGAGGCGGCTGCGCTCGCCGCCGCTGAGATCGGCCACACGTTTGAAGGGATCGTCGTCGGTGAACAGGAACAAGGCCAGGTGCGAGCGCGCCTCGCCCAGCGGCAGGTTGCGCACCGACAGGATCTCCTCGAGCAGAGTGTGTTCCGGATGCAGGTCGGATTGTGCCTGGGACAGATACCCGGTGACCACACCGTGGCCGAGCATGAGCCGCCCGTCCAGGGGCGGCAATTCGCCCAGCACGGTGCGCACGAAGGTCGTCTTGCCGGAGCCGTTGGGGCCGATGATGGCAGCGCGTTCTCCCCGCAAGAGCTGAAGGTCGCCCGTGACGAACAAGGGACGGGCGCTGTCATAACCGACCGCAGCACCGTGAGCCTCCAGCACCACCCAGCCGCTGCGAGGAGCGGGCTGGAGGCGTAACCGCATGGGCTGCAGTTCCGGGGGCAGTTCAATACGCTCCAGGTGTGAGAGGCGCTTCTCGCGGCCCTTAGCTTCCTTGGCGCGCTGGCCAGCGCCATAGCGGCGGACGAAAGCTTCGGTGGCGCGGATCTGCTCCTGCTGCTGCGCGAACTGGCGACGCAGCCGGGCGAGCCGCTCGACTTTCTCCGCCTCGTAGGCGCTGTAGTTGCCGCGGTAGCGCTCGAGGCCGACGGCTGAGAGGTCCCAGATCTCATTGGCCACGGCGTCGAGGAAATAGCGGTCGTGCGAGATGGCGATGAGCGTGCCGTCCCAACTCTGGAGAAAACCCTCGAGCCAGGTGAGCGCCTGCAAATCGAGGTGGTTCGTAGGCTCGTCCAGGAGCAGGACATCGGGCCGCTGCAACAGGAGCCGCGCCAACTGGGCGCGCGTGTGCTGGCCGCCGCTCAGTTGCGAGACGGGCAGGTCCAGCGAATCGCCCAGTTGCAGCCCTTCTAGCGCTTGCCTCGCTTTCCACTCGTAGTCATAGCCGCCCATCGCCTCGAAGCGTTTCTGGCATTCTTCGTACTGCCGCCAGACAGCCAGTTCATCGCTTTCGGCAATCAAGCGCTCGAGGTGGCGCAGTTCAAGTTCGGTCCGGCGCAAGGGCGCGAACGCCTCCAGGACTGCCTGCCAAAGCGTCTGCTCACCTTGCAGGCGCACGTCTTGAGGAAGATACCCGATCGCCAGGCCCGAGGCGCGGAAGATGCTGCCCTGGGTCGGCTGATCCAGGCCGGCGATAATGCTGAGCAGCGTGGTCTTGCCCACCCCATTGGGCCCGACCAGGCCCACCTTGGCACCGCGGGCCAGGGCGAAAGTGACGCCGCGGAAGACGTCCTGCCCGCCGAAGTATTTGGCCAGGTCGTTGGCGACGATCAGGGACATGGCTACCTATGACATACAGGATCAGATGTGGCGACCGGACTGGCCCCAGCGGGGACAAGATACACTAGGGCCCAGGTGTGGGCAATGGCTGCGCTGCTCTGGCGAATTCCTGTTCTGTCGGGCTCGATAGGGCAGGGAAGAGCGCTGTATTGGGCAGGATGTGGCGACATGGCGAACTCACAGAAGCGTCTTCAGGTCCGGTGAGGGAACGCGGATGAACGCGGACAGGCGGGGATATTGCCGATCAGAGATAGCTATCCCCGCCCGGCTGGCATCAACCTGCGTTCATCCGCGTTCCCTTAGCCTGGCTCGTATCGGGCTTCGTGTCCTCCCTCGTGAGCACTTCCAGGAAGGAACAGCGAGGCCTGGCGGCTAGACGAGGACGACCTCGATGCCGGCGAACTGGCAGAACTGGGCCAGCACGTCGCTGTAATCGCCTGGGATCATGCTGGCGTGATGGACGAAGCCTTCCTGCACCAGTGTGCGGTACAGCCGGTCCAGGTTCTCGACTTTCACCCAAGACCAGGATCCGCGCAGGTGGCGGTCATCGGGGATGATCTCGCCCTTGGTTATCAGCATCTTGAACCGATTGTCGTACTCCTGCAGGCGGGAGAGCGTGACCGGCCCCGGGGCCAGCTCGAACTCGCCGGCTCCCTGCCCGGCATCGCCTTCGAAGAGCTTGCCCAGGATGCTCTGGATGCGCACCTGGGGCCTGCAGCCTGGTGCTGCCAAACACATGGGCGCATTGCCGCAATGCCAGGCGAAGAAGACGTTTTCCAGTTGCTGGTGCTGGATAGTCCAGTCAATGAAATGGGGAACGGTGACGCGGCGGGCGGCTTCATACTGGGCGAGCATAGTGAGGGCGCCGTAGATGTCTACCTCGCAAGCGGTCATGATGCCGCGCTCGGTGAGGCGGCCCATCGCCACACAGGGCGTGACGCCGTAGTCCATCTGGATGGTGTTCCAGCACTGCAGCCCCATGGCACGAATGCCTTTGCTCTTCGCCAGGTCCATGAGCACTTTCTCGAGTTTGGAGAGACGGGCGAGCGTTGTATTGCTCACCTCGCTCGTGTCGGCGCGAGCCTTGATGTCTGCCACTATGGCCTGGACGTCGGGATCGTCGTCGCTGAGCCGGCGGGCGGGCACAAAGACCTCAGGCAGCGACACCGGGATGAGGCGCTGGCCGAAGTTCTGGATCATGGCCACCTCGTCGCAGGCGCAGGTCTCGAAGCGCTCGGGGCGAGGGCCAATGAGCCCGATCTTGGCGCCCATGAAGTTCTTGATCGTATTGCAGGTGCCGGCGAAACGGTTGATCTCCTGTGCGAAGAGGGGCTCCTCGGGGAAGAGGATGCCGGCAAACACGAACGGGATGCGGCGGCGGTACAGGCCGGAGGCGATGGAGAGCGTGCCGCAGAAGGAATCCGAGCGCCGCCCGCCATCCGGCAGGAAGTCGCCCTCTTTCGTGCCGAACAGGAGGACGGGCAGGCCGGATAGCGACTGGGCGACCGCCACGGCCGATACTTCGTCGCCGAAGGTCATCGCGCCGATGACGATGCCCTGGACGCCCTGATCGCGGAAGAGCTTGGTGACCTTTTCGGCGTCCTCGTCATTACGGACGATGCCGCCCTCGGTGAGACCCTCGTCGGGCACGACCCACTCAATGCCCGGCTGCTGCTGCATGACGCTAAGGCAGCGCCGGCGCATATCCCTGGCCCACTGTTCGTCAAAAGGTACACGGTGCGCAGGCACGAAACCCAGCTTCACTGTTTCCACTGTGGCGCCTCCTGAAGAGACTTGCCGTCCGGCACATCCTGGCCGGGCCCGGCTAGCGATCGCTTGTGACGGCCCCGATTGTACCATAGCTGGTGGGCGCCTGTAAGGCGACGTGAGGCCTGGCGGGGAGCCTGGCGAGGCTAGCCGCCGCCGGGCAGGACGCTGCCCCCTTGTATCCAGCGCACGATGTCGAGGTACGAGACGACGAGCATCAGGCCGATGAGCAGTGCCATGCCGACTAAGTGAACGAGCGCTTCGCGCTCCGGAGGGACGCGCTTGCCGCGGCGCAGCCACTCGGCCACGACGAAAGCGATGTGCCCACCATCGAGAGCGGGCAGGGGCAGGATATTGAGCAGAGCAAAATTCAGGCTGAGAAAGCCGGTGAGGTCAAGGAAGGGCAGCCAGCCGCTGCGGACAACTTCGCCGGTGAGGCGGGCGATGCCTATCGGGCCAGATACCCCGCCCGGCGGCGCCGCAACCTTGGGCGTGATCAGGCTGCCCACCAACTGGCCCAGACCCTCGGCCATGCTGCCAGTGAGCAGGAAGGCCCGCTGCACACCGAGGATGACACTGCGCCCAACCCCGACCGGGTGCATCGTGACGCTCTCGATCGGCTGGATGGTGATTGTGACGCCCATTGAACCCTGGCCATGAGGCGTCTCGCTCGGGCGCCTTGGGGTGATGGAGAGGGTGAGCGTCTGCCCGCCGCGCTCGACGACAAGTGCGGTGGGAACGCCGAAGTAGGCCTTGGTGGCATCCTGCACCTGGCTGAGGCTGCGCACGGGATAATCCCCGATCCTGGTGATGACGTCGCCCGCTTGCAGGCCGGCCGCTGCAGCCGGCGAGCCTGGCGCAATCGCTTCCACCAGTACCGGGCCGATGGCCTCGGGAACGCCGCCCAGGTAAAGGCCGATGTAGATGAGCACGGCGAGCACGAAGTTGAAGAAGGGGCCGGCAGCGAAAACGATGAAGCGTTGCCAGGGCTTCTTGCTCGCCAGGCTGCCAGGGGTGTCGAAGCCAGCCTCTTCGCCAAGCATGCGCGTGAAGCCGCCAAAAGGCAGCCAGTTGAGCGTGTACTTGACGCCCTTGTGCTCCCAGAGGGTGAGCATGCGTGGCGGGTAACCGAGGCCGAACTCCTCGACCTTGACCTTCATCCACAGAGCGGCCAGGAAGTGGCCCAGCTCATGCGCTAATACCAACACGCTCAACATCGGTATAACGGCTAACCACTCGAGGCCTTGCAGGGCGACCGGCATGTTCACCTATCTCTCACGAGCTTGATGGCTCAATTCGGGTCATGTTAGCTGACGGCCTCGAGGGCGGCAAAGAAGGGGCCGAGCCTCGCGCGTAGCCGGCGGGCACGGGAGATGAGCGCTGATTCTGCTGCCCCGAGGGACAGCCGCTCGGCGGGTGGTCTCACGCCGCCGCAGTCGGCGATTGCGTGGCCGTTGGCTCCGGCGTCGGGATGATCAGCACCTGGCCGATGGCGAGCACGTTCGGGTCAGCGAGGTTATTCGCCCTGGCGATCGCCTCGACCGTTGTGCCGTAAGCAGCGGCGATGTCGCTCAGGGTGTCTCCCGCTTTCACGGTGTAGGAGACGGGCGAAGACGTTGGGCTGGGTGCGGCTGTGCTCGTCGGCGCGGGGGAAGGCGAGGCAGTAGCGCTGGGCGTGGCCACAGCGGCTGGGATAGCTGTGGCGGAAGGCGAAGGTTGCGATGTGACGCCGGCTGGCCCGAGGGCGGTTGGCGAGGCCTTGCCAAGGCTGATACCCTGGCAGCCGCTGCTCGTCGCTGCGATGGCAAGGAACGCGACCAGGCTGAGGGCGTTGATCCAGCGGGACATAGGCATCCTCCCACACAGGCGCCGGCGCCAATCCTGCAAAACGGCACGTACAACTCTGGCGCATGCCGCCGCCCTTGTCAACCGCTGATGTGGCCCGGGGTTCAGGATCGGGATTGGGTCGAGGCCTGGCGAAGCACAAGAGCCCGGGGAGAGCGGAAGGGGCGGGCTGAGCAGCCCACCCCTCCGGATCGCGCGAATCTACTTGCCCTGGAACTGGGGCAAGTACTTGGCCTGCAATTGCAGCATCTCATCCACCAAAGCGCGGCCCTGATCCATATCGTTGACCATGGGGTCGGTGAGGACGGCTTGCAGCAGCAGTTCCTTGCTACCGAGCACGGCCGCGTCCACGGCGAGCGAGGCCACGGTCATCTGGGTGCGGCAGAGAGCAGCGATGGGCTCGGGCAGGCAGCCGACGCCCATACCCTGGATGCCGAAGCGACTGACAACGCCGGGCACCTCGACGATGGCGCCATCTGGGAGGTTGGCGATGTAGCCGTCGTTGGGGATGTCTACGGCCACCTCATAGGCGTTCTTGTTCAGCAGCATTTCCTCGATGATGGGCACGGCACGTTCGCCGGAGCCGGTCTTGATTCGACCCTCGAGCGGGCCGCCGGCAGCCATAGCTTCAATTCGCCGCCACATCTCATCCCGGCCCCTCTCAGCAGCGTCCCAATCGTAAAGGTGCAGGCCGTATTTCTCCCAGGGCTTAGTCTGCGGGTCATGAGTCCAGTGGGTGTATTCGGCCAGGTGGCCGTCGCCCGTGGCCGGGAAGACGCCGTAGGCATCGAAGATGCGCCGTGAGAGCGGCTGGACGCTGGGTGGCATTTCCTTCAGGCGCCTGGCGAAGAGCGGGTAGAGGTCCTCGCCTGTCTGCTTGTGGCGGATGTCGAGCATGAAGGTGAAATGGTTGATGCCAGCGGCCTTGATGTCCAGCAGCTCGTGCGAGTGCTTGGCGGCGGCGTGGAACATATCGCTCTCGCTGCCGCTCTCGGGCATCTCGATGCCGAGGTCTTTGGCCAGTACCGCGGCAACGATGCCGTAACCCATGCCGATCTGGTGGCAGAGGCCGACGGTCTTGATGCAGCTATAGCGGCGAGCGACCAGGGTCATGCGGGGGACGGGGTTGGTGAAGTTCAGCAACCAGGCCTGTGGGCAGTGCTTCTCCATGTCCTTGGCGATCGCAAGAAGCATGGGGGCGTTGCGGGCTGTATGGAAGGCGGCGCCAGGGCCACCGTTCTCGCCCAGAGGCTGGCGAATGCCGTACTTGGCCGGCACTTCCCAGTCCTGCCGCCAGCATTTCTCGCGGTCCACGGCGATGGACGTGATCACGAAATCCGCGCCAGGCAGAGCTTGGTTGCGGTCCGTGGTGGACTCGATGACCATGCCGGCATCCCACTCGTCGTTGATGCGCCTGGCCAGTTTCGCGATCAACTCCAGCCCCTGGCCGTTGAGGTCCACGAGCGAGATGGTGCTGCCGCGCAGCTCTTTGGACTGCAGGATGTCGCTCAGAATGGCCGGGCCAAACGAAGCGCTGCCAGCGCCGATGATGACGATTTTGCTTTTCATGACTGATCTACCCCCTTGCGATTGCGGCCATTCTAGCGACGCCCGCCAATGCGGACAACAAGAGCGGGCGTGCCTGACCGCAGCTTGAGTTAGCCTTTCACGCCAGTGATGACGATCCCCTGAATGTAATTGCGCTGGGTGATGAAGAAGAGCACGAGCATGGGGATGGTCATCAGGACGGAGATGGCCATCATGGACTCCCAATGGATGGCGCGCGAACCGGGCCCTGCCTGGAAGGCGCGCAGGCCCAGCGCCAGGGGGAACTTCTCCATCTGGTTCAGATAGATCATCGGGCCGAGGAAGGCGTTCCACATGCCACTGAAGGAGAAGATAGCTGTGATTCCCAGAGCCGGCGTGGACATGGGCAGGATCATCCGGAAAAAGATCGCGTAGACGCTGCAGCCATCTATCTTGGCGGCGTCGTCCATCTCCTTGGGGATGGTGGCGAAGAACTGGCGCAGCAGGAAGATGTAGTAGGCATCGCCGAAATAGGCGGGGACCACGAGCGGCAGGAAGGTGTTCACCCAGTGCAGGCGGGAGAAAATGATGAACAAGGGGATCATGGTGATCTGGCCCGGAATCATCATCGTCGCCAGGATGATGAGAAAGAGTGTGCGCCGACCACGGAAGCGCAGGCGGGCGAAGGGGTAGGCGACGAGAGCACTGGTAAAGGTGTGGCCTATCGCTACGAGGGTGCTGAGTACGACCGAGTTCTTGACGAAGACGAGCACCGAGACTGGCAGGGCATTGATGGCTTTCGGGTAGTTGGACCAGAGAATGCGGCTCGGGATCCAGGTTATCGGCAGGGTTACCACCTCGTCCGGCGGCTTCACCGAGGTGGAGACCATCCAGTAGAACGGGAAGAGGATCACGATCGAGCCGATCACGAGAGTGAGATAGAGCAGGAACTGGCCAGTCACTGTCCTGATGGCGCGCAACCTGTGCGGCGAACGCCATGTTTCGCCATGAGACCGGCGGAGCGGCCGGCCAGGTACCTGAGTAGTGTTGGCAGTCGTCATGCTAGTCCCCCATAGCTCCGCTCTCGTAGTAAACCCAGAGCGCCGAAGAGCGCAGGATGAGCATCGTCAGGAGCATGATGATCACGAAATAGACCCAGCCCAAAGCGCTGGCGTAGCCCATGCGGAACTGTTGGAAGGCCAGGTTGAAGAGATACAGGACGTACATCATGGTGGAGTTGGCCGGCCCTCCCTGGGTCATCACATAGGTGGTCGTGAACACCTGGAATGAGCCGATGATGCCGGTGACCAGGACGAAGAATATCGTCGGGCTGACCATGGGGATGGTGACGTGCCAAAAGCGCTGCCAGGAGCCGGCGCCGTCCACCTTGGCGGCGTCGAATAGCTCCGTGGGGATGCCCTGCAGGCCGGCCAGGAAGATCAGCATCGGCCCGCCCGATCCCCACAGGCTCATGATCACCAGCGCTGGCTTTGCCCACGTCTCATCGTAGAGCCAGGCTGGCCCGTTGATGCCAACCCAACTGAGGATAACGTTGAGGACGCCGAACTGCCTGTTGAAGATGAGGATCCAGAGCAGGGCGACAGCAACGCCCGGGATGATCGAAGGCAGGTAGTAGATGGTGCGGAAGATGCCGCGAAACTTGATGTTCTGGTTGAGCAGTAGGGCGATCAGGAAGCCCAGGATAAGCCCGAGGGGAACGCTGAGAAACACGTAGTAAGACGTGTTGTAGAGCGTGCGCCAGAACAGCGAGGTGACCTCATCGAAGGAGAACAGGTTACGGTAGTTGAGCAGCCCGATGAACTTGGGCGGCTCTAGCATGGTGGCTTCCGTGAGGCTAAGGTACAAGGAAGTAAGCATCGGCCCAGCCGTGAAACAGATGAAGCCGATGATCCAGGGCAAGATGAAAATCCAGGAGGCGATCTCCTCCTGCTGTTTCATCGAACGCTGGCTGGGCCAGAACAGGAACTTGGAATGCCGCTGCTGCGCAGGGCGGCGGGCAGCGTCGCCGGTGAGACTCTCGCTCGACATGCGGGTGCCTCCAGGATTGAATGCCGGTGAGGGACTCAATGCAGGAGGAGCGACCTGCTCCTCCTGCATTCTCGGCACAAGCAGCTAGCTGACCGTGGCCAGGTAATCGTTGACCTTCTTGACCAGCTCAGCCACACCTTCCTCCAGGCCGACTTTGCCGGTAACCCAGATCGAATCCCAGATCGGGTTGAAGATCTCGCGCACCTTGGCGTTGTTCTTGAAGTACGGGTCGAGCCGGGCCACCTTGGCCATCTGGCTGAAGGCCTGCACGTTGACGCCTGCTTTGGCTCCCTGGGAAAGCGTGTCCCAGACGGAGGCGACGCTCTTGCGCGACGGCTGCAGGCCAAGGACCGAGGTGCACATTTCGCGCTCCGCATCCGGCCCGGTCATGAACTTGAGCAGGGCGATGGAGGCGTTCTTGTCTTTCGTCCCCTTGAAGATGCCGTAGCCATCGGCGAAGATCTGGCCGACGCGCTTCTCCTTCTGCGGCAGCAGCGCGTAGTCGTACTTGAAGTTGTTGCGAGCGATGTAGTCCGTCACCTGCCAGCTGTGAGCCTCGGCCAGGCCGAGCTTGCCGGTCTGGAAGGTGTCAAAGGCTCCCACCTGTTCCATGTCCTGGGCCATGGGCGAGTATTTGTAGGTGAACTGGATGTCCCAGTTGAACTTGAGCGCTTCCATGGACTTGGGCTGGTCAATGAGTATCTTTGTGCCCATCGCCTCCTTGTCCATCCATTCGCCGCCGTTCTGCCAGGGCCAGTGGGCGATGTAGTTCTGCATGACGCGATAGCCCCACTGCGTCGTCTTGCCGCTGCTGTCCTTGACGGTGAGTTTCTCCACCGCCATGAGGAAATCGTCCCAGGTCCAGCTATCATCCGGGTACTTGAGGCCTGCTTTGTCGAATGCGTCCTTGTTGTAGGCAAGGACGATGGTGGAGACGTACTTGGGGATTTCGTAAAGGTGGTTGTTGACGTTGAAGGCGATGAGCTGCTCGTCGTAAAAGTCCACCAACTCATCCTTCGTGAACACATCCTCAAGGGGCAACAGCTGGCCGGACTCCATCCACTGCCGGGCGGCGTTGCCATAGGCCACCATCACATCCGGCGCGTCGCCAGCCGCCATCTCGGCCGTTATCTTCTGCGACCAGTCGCCGGTGGCGGGCTCGAACTTCACGGTGATCCCTGGGTTCAGCTGTTGGAACTTGGGGATGAGCACATCGGTGAAGACCTTGAAGCCTTCAGGGCCGATCTCGGCTTCATCCTCGAAGCGCAGCTCCACCGGTTTGGCCGTGGGTGCCGCTGTAGCCACGACCTCCTGCACCACGGTCTCTTTCACGACCACAGTCTCCTTGACGACCTGTGGCGTGCCTTCCACGAGTTTGGTCACTTCTTTTTCGACGACACTGGTCACTACTTTCTCGACAACCTGTGGCGTCGGTGTGGCGCCACATGCCGCCAGGACGGCACCCACCGCGCCTAACGCTGCACCACCAAGAAAACGCCGTCGTGTCATCGGCCGCGTCACCATACTGTCCCTCCTAAATGGTGTTGTTGCGTTAGAGCCAGCCGGCGGGCGCCGGCCGGCCCAATGGCTTAGGCCCGCCCTCGAAGCCACACGGGCTTCCTGCCAGCCATGGCCTGGCGCTGCCGCGTGCGAGCTACAAGAGTCAATGCAATCATAGTGAGGATCTGTGGCTTATTGCCATAGAAATGTGCCTATAATGGGACATGTTTGTGCCAGGTTTCGCTGTCGGCACCGGCCGGCCGAAGCGGCTGACCAACGCCGACTGCGTGTGATAGGATAGGTTCGTGACCAGGGGGGATGAGAATGCTGCTCAACGCTAGCCGGCAGATCCGACAGGCCCGGGCTCTCAACCTGGAGGACATACAGCAAAGGGTGTTCGACAGCCTCTTGGTTTTGATGGCTGCGACGCTGTTCGTCTGTCTCTGGCTGATTGGGCTGCGCACCACCACCGACCTGCGCCCACTGGCCGTTTGGGCCGGCGGCGTGGTGGCGCTGCTGGCAGTGCGCTGGCTGGAGCGGCACAGCCGGGTAGCTGCGCGTAGCCTGTTCATTGTGGCCTGCATCGGTGCCGGCGTCGCCTGCAGCTGGCTGTTGCGCCTGGCGGAGGTAGGCTATCTGCTCGTTCCGGCTGTCTTGATGGCAGGCGGACTGTTCGACACGCGGGCTTCGCTCGTCTGGGCCGCGCTCACCGCTGGTGTCGTCGCCCTGCTGGCGCCGCCGGATTGGCCGTACCAGGCAGGCATGCTGCTCGCTGCCGGGCTGATCTCATGGCTGTGCTTGCGGCCCCTGCACGTGCTCCTGGCCTGGCACTCGCGCCGGAGCCTGGAGACAACCCTGCTGGCCGAAGAGTTGCGCGATCAGCGCGGCAAGCTCAACCGCACCATCAAGGACCTGGACGCCTCGTACAAGCTTCTGCAACAGACCAACCGAGAGCTCGCCCAGGCGCGCCAGGAGGCGGAGACGCTCTACAGCATGCGGCACCGCTTTGCCACCAACCTCAGCCACGAGCTGCGCACGCCCCTCAATATTATCCTGGGCTTCGGCCAGCTCATCTACACCAACCCTGGGCTGTACGGATACAGCAGTTGGAGCGATGCCCTCCGCCGCGATCTGGCCCAGATCCGGCGTAACGCTGGTTATCTTTCCGAGTTGGTGGATGACATCGTTGATCTGGCGCGCATGGATGCGCTTTCCATGCCCATGCGTCGCGAGCAAAGCGATATGTCACAATTGGTGTGGGAGACGGTGGACACTGTGGCCAGCCTGGCCAAGGCCAAGGGCCTGGCGATCAACGTGAATTGCCCGGCCAGCTTGCCGCGGCCCTTTGTTGACCCCGTGCGCATCCGCCAGGTGCTGTCGAACCTGATCGCCAACGCGGTGCGCTACACGGATCGCGGCTCGATCACGGTGACCGTCGAGGCCGATGAGGACCAGTTGACGGTACACGTCACGGATACGGGGTGTGGCATTCCCGCCGAGGAGACAGCCACGATTTTCAATGAGTTCTATCAGGTTGGGCGCCCGAAGACGGGTGCCAATTCGGGCAAAGGCCTGGGCCTGGCGATCGCCAAGCGCCTGGTGCAGATGCATGGCGGCAGCATCTGGGTAGAGAGCGAGGTGGGGCGAGGCAGCACCTTCTCGTTCACCCTGCCCCTGCAAGAGAAGACAGTGGGCCTCTTGAAGCGCGTCAGCTCCGGCCCGCTGCCCAAAGCGAGCAGCCGGCCCGTGGTCTTTGTGGTCAACGACGATGGCATCGCTGCCAGCTACCTGAGCCGCCGAATCGAGAGTTACGAGTTCGTCGCTGTGGACAGTGCCGATCAGGTTCTGTCACTGGTGGCAAGCGAGCGGCCGGCCGGCGTGATCGTGAACGCCAGCCCTATCGCAAGTGATCCTGGCCCCTCGACTGCCGGGCTTGCCGCGGGCCAGGATCGTGGCGAGAGCGCGGGCGCGCCAAACAGCGACGCGGCAGCCCAGCAACGCATCCTGGCCGCGCTGCCCGAGGACGTCCCTGTGATCGAATGCTCATTGCCCAGCACAAGCTGGGTGTCGGGCCGGCGTCTCTTCCAGGCGGTGCTGGCCAAGCCTATCTCGCCCGAGAGACTGACTGCAGCGCTCGACCAGGCCCTGCCCAACCGGGCGAGGACTCATCTACTGCTCGCTGACGACGACCGTGGCTTCGTGCAGCTGGTGAGGCGGATGCTTGAGGCCACACCGCGCCAGTTCCGCTTCAGTGCTGCCTATACTGGCCAGGACGCGCTCAGCAGCATGCGCAGCGATCCGCCGGACGCCTTGCTGCTGGATCTCGTCATGCCGGATATGGATGGCTTCGATGTCGTCCAGGCGATGCGCGAGGACCCGGCCCTGCGTCAGATACCGGTGCTGGCGATCACGGCAGCGACGCCCGGCGAGGACAGGATCGCTTCACAGGGGACGGCATTCCGCGTCTGCAAGCGCGGCAGCTTCAGGGCAGGAGAACTGGTCGGCCTGATCACCTCGGGGCTCAGCCTTTCGAGTTGGGCGCAGGTGCCAAGCACTGGTTGAGCGCCGCGAGCAGTTCGCCGCGCGACACTGGCTTGCGCAGGTAGGCACGGCTGCCCAAAGCCTTGCCCAGCTGGATGTCCTCCACCACCGAGCAAATGATCACCGGGATGGCGGCGGTCTCCGGGCTCGCCGCCAGGGACTGAAGCACGCTCCAACCGTCCATCCTGGGCATCATTATGTCCAGGATAATGACGTCGGGCTGGCGGCTGATGGCCGTGGCGAGCGCCAGCAACGGGTCGGAAACGCTATGTACCTGCCAGCCTGCCGGCGTCAGGTAACGCCGATAGAGCTCGACCGCGCCCAGGTTATCCTCCACTACGAGCACGGAGCGGGCCTGTACCCCGTGCGGCAGAAGCGTAACCTGTGTGATGCCGGAGGGCTCGCGGTGTACCTCGCAGGGGATGCCCTGCGACTGGGCCACGCGCTGAGCGTCTTTGAGCCCGGCAAGCTGTGCGAAGGAGGTGGGAGCGGAAAAGCGGACGGCTACGCTCGGGGATGGCCCCTTATCGTTCACGAGCAGGATCACTTCGCCGCTCGGGTTGGCCTGGATTGCGTAGCCGGCGCATTGCACAAGCAGTTGCTTCAAGAGAGCCGGGTCGGCCACGGCATACGCCGTGTCGGCGCTCGCCTGGAGCGAGAGGCGCACGCCGTAGCGCTGAGCCAGCGGCTGCAAGAGCGAGATCGTCGCGTTGACGAGAGCCACGAGCTCAACCAAGTCCGGCTGGCTGTGCAGAGCCATCAATTCGTCGGTGAGCGCGTCGGGTGGGCGGCCAGTAGAGCCGGCCTGGCCGGCCTCAGTGCGCGAGCTCAGCACCTCCGCCAGCCTGGCTTCGGCCTCGTACAAGTCGCGGTGGATCTGGCGCCGGCTCAGGCGCAGCTCCTCTGTCATGCGGGCGACGGTCATATTCTCGACATAACGCAGGCAGAGGACATCATAGTGGCGCGATTCGGGCGAGCCGAAGCCCCGCCGGCGGGAGGGGCGGAGCACCTCGATCGCTTCCAGGAAGAGTGCCCGCAGGCGATCGGCGCGCCGCTCGATCGGTTGCAGAGCAGCGATACCAGCGAAGCGATCAACCAGGCTGGACTGAGCCAGCAGGTCGTTATCGTACAGGTGTGAGAGGGCTTCGTGCACCTCTTCCCTGCTGATGACTGCCCCCGCCATCGTATCGCTCCCATATGCGCCCACCTGTCGGGCGTGTACTCCTTCCTACCACGGCAAGCCGTTAATGTCTATCGGGCCGCCGGGCCATTGCTTGCCATGCGGCGATAGGATCATGGTCACCTCGTGCGAGGTCTCCTTGCCCCAGGCCTGGGTGTAGACGATGGCTTCGGCGATCGCTTGCCAGCCGAAGCGGCTGTAGTAAGGCACAAGCTCGGGCAGGCACATGAGGACGCCGAACTCGAGATCTGGCCGGTGGCACAGTTCTTCGCTGAAGCGGCGCAAGGCTAGCCCGGCGAGGCCTCGGCGCCGCCAATCGGGAAGCGTCACCACGTCGCCAAGGCCGGCCACTTTCAGGCGCTCATCGCCCACCGAGATCTCGCGCTCGGTAACCTTGAGGAAGCTCGCCAACTGGCCGTCAGCATACACCAGAATGCGCCAGTCGGCCGGAGCCCAGAGGCAATTCTCGTAGCCACCATGGTCCTCGAAGGCCTTGGCGGCCCAGTAACTGATCCGTTCTGCCACTTCCTGAGGCAGGTCCGTTTCACGGACTACTTCAATGCTCACATGCATGTTCCATCCTCGATGTCGTGTCTGAAAACTCTCTCCAGGCAGGGTAAGGGGCGCCATGAGCGCGGGTCACCGTCGGTGTCTACGCCGCGATGACGCTTATAGGGGCGCCGGCCAAAGCCTCTTTCTCCCATGTCTTCACCAGTTCCATTGCCTGCCTCCTTGCTCGGCCAGGGTGCCGGCTACCCCTCCATGCGTCTTAGTGATGGTTGCAGCAGCGCCATCGAAGCGGCAAATACGAGCGTGATCAGGGCGCCGACGGCGACTCCGGCCGGAGGCCCCAGCACCTGAGCGATAGCCCCGGCCTGCAGGGAGCCGAAAGGCGTGGTGCCGAAAATCATCAGGCTGAAGACAGCCATGACGCGGCCACGCAACTGATCCGGCACGATGCCCTGGATCAGGGTATTGATGGTGGAGTTCTGCACCACTATGGCCCAGCCCGAGATGGCCAGGCAGACCAGAGCAAGCGGCATATTGCGGGAGAGAGCGAAAACGATAAGCATCGCCGGGAAGAGCGTGCTGCCCAGCGTAGCGAGCATGCCCTTTCGCCGGTAGCGGCTCAGGCTGGCTACCGCGAGAGCGCCGGCCAGGGCGCCGAGGCCCACTGCCGTGTTGAGCGCGCCCAGGCCCGTCTCGCCCACGCGCAGCACGTCCGCGGCGAACGCCGGCAGGAGCACAGCGTAGGACATGCCGAAGATGCCGGAAACGCCCATGATAGCGATCATGTTGCGTATGGGTGCGTTGGTGCGGATGTAGCGCAGGCCCTCCAGGGTCTGCTGAACCAGAGAGCGCTGCGGCACCGGGTCCTGGTTCGCCGGCAGCTTCATGAGCCAAAGGCCGGCGATAACGGCGAGGAAGCTCAGCCCATTCAGACCGAAACACCAGGTCGCTCCCAACGTGGCCAGGACTATCCCACCTATTGCCGGGCCGATGACTCGGGCCAGGTTGAAGATGGCTGAGTTGAGGGCGATAGCATTCATCAGGTCCGCCCGATCGTCCACCATCGCTACCGCTAGCGCCTGGCGGGCGGGGGCATCAAATGACTGAGCCACGCCGAGGGCAGCAGCCAGCAGGGCGATGTGCCACACCTGGAGCCTGCCTGTAGCCGAGAGCGCTGTCATGATGAAGGCGAGCAGCATCATCACCGTCTGGGTGGCGAGGAGCAGGGTGCGCTTGTTGACGCGGTCGGTGATGGCCCCGGCGGGCAGCATCAGGAACAACGTGGGGATCGTCCCGATAAAGCTTATCGTGCCCAGTGCCAGGTCCGAGCCGGTGAGTTGGTACACCAGCCAGCCCTGGGCGATGGACTGCATCCAGGTGCCGATCAGCGAAACTGTTTGCCCGAAGAACCAGAGGCGGTAGTTGGGGTAGCGTAAGGCAGCGAAGGTCCGCGGCAGGCGGAAGCCACCGACGAGCAGGGGGTCAATGGGCCTCTTGGACATTGCGGCGGCGGCCTCCTCACTTCCACCTTACCTTATCGCCCGACCCACCTCCAGCGCAAGTGGTGGGCGGTGCACTGTGGCGCCCTGATCATCTGCGCACTTGCGTGCGCCCCTGTCCCCCATCCTGCCTGGGTGCACGAGCGCGGGCCCTGCGGCTATAATGGGCGCACTGCGGACTTGGGAGGGCATCATGGCACATGACCTTAGCGACAGCTTGCTGGCCACGTACTACATAGAGACTAAGGGCGACCTGGCGCAGGTCGCCGAGCACATGGTGGTGCTTGAAACAACCGGCGCCTGGCAGGGCCCGGGAGAGCCGACCGAGCTTTTTCAGAAGTGCACGGGCGAGGTGTACTCGGTCGAGGAAACGGAGCCTGGCAAGGGCAAGGTCTCGGTGCTGTTCCCGCTGATCAACCTCAACCTTGAGGAGGCTGCCTACCCCAGCCTGTGGCTGACGATGGTTGGCGGCGGTACCCACGCCCTCAACACATACGAGAAGTCGCGCCTGCTTGATTTCCAGCTTCCAGAGGCGGCCCTGAAGCACTTCACCGGCCCGCGTTTCGGGATCGAGGGGACGCGGCGCTTGCTGGGCATCCCGCCTGAGGAACTGATCATCGGCACCATCGTCAAGCCCACTTCGGGGCTGACGGCGGATGAGGTGGCCAGGATCTGCTACGACGCTGCCTCTGGTGGGGTTCGCTTCATCAAGGACGACGAGAAAATGCTGAATGTGCCCTACTGCCCGCTGGGCGAACGTGTGCGTAAGGTCGTGGACGGGCTGAAGCGGGTGCAGGACCGCACAGGTAAGAACGTCCTTTACGCACCGCACATCACCACTAACCCGGACCGCCTGAAGGAGAATGCGCGCATCGCTCTGGCCAACGGTGCCAACGCCCTGATGGTCAACTTCTTCGCCGCCGGGTTCTGGGCCTTGGAGGCCCTGGCGCGTGACCCGGAGTTCAACGTCCCCATCTACGCCCACTGTGGCGGCAAAGAGGCATTCAGCCGCGCGCCCGGCCAGGGCGTGGACGCCAACGTCGTGGCGAAATTCGTGCGCCTGCTCGGCGGCGATTACTTCCGCATCAGCACCGTGGGCGGCTACATGGTAGGCGGCACACGGGAGGAGTTGCTCAGCCTGAAAGAGGTGATGAAGGCTCCCATGCCCGGCATCAGGGACATGGTGCCAGCCATTTCGGGTGGACTCAAGCCGAGCAACCTGCCGCAGAACCTGGCCATCTTCGGCACTGATGTCATGGTCCTGGCGGGGACCGGCATAACTTCGCACCCGCAGGGTGCAGTCGCTGGGACCAAGGCCATGCAGCAGGCTGCCGAGGCTTTCCGGCTTGGCGTTCCCCTGGCGGAATACGCCAGGACGCACGACGAACTGAGGGCGGCCTTGTGAGCGCTGGCCAGACGCCCGCGCTTCCACCCCGCCCGAGCGGTCTCGCGCGCGGGAAGGACGAGCGTCAGCCTCTCTCCCCGTGCCCGGGCGAAGCTGGGGGAGAGGTGCGCCCCCTCGACGTGCTGAGCGTCGGCAACTTCTGTGTTGACGTCCTGATCCGGCCGGTGCGCCGGCTGCCAGAACCAGGCGGCCTGGAGATCATTGACGACTATAGCCTGTTGACCGGAGGCTGCGGCAACAACTGCGCCATCGCCCTGGCGAGGCTGGGCCTCAGCGTCGCCTCAGTGGGCCGCATCGGCGCCGATCGCGCTGGTGAGATCGTGCTCGAGGAGTTGCGGGCGAACGGCGTGCGGACCGAGTACCTGCTTCGCGATCAGCAACGGCGAACCTCGCTCTCCGTTGTCGCTATCTCGGAAGATGGCCAGCGCTCTTTCTTCCATCTGCCCGGTGCGAGCGCTGCCCTGAGCGAGACCGACGTTCCCCTGGACGTGCTGGCCACAGTTCGTGCTCTGCACATCGGCGGGGCCTTCCTCTTCCCCGGGTTCGATGGTGAGCCGATGGCGCGGGTGCTGGCGCAATCGCGGTTGGCCGGTGCCCTCACATTCGTGGACACTGCCGTTGACGGGGCGGGCAATCGCCTGGAAGTGTTGCGTGCCGCCTTGCCGTACATGGACTACTTCCTGCCCAGCGAGGCCGAGGCAACCGGCATGACCGGCGCGTCTCAGCCCGAGGCCATGGCTGAAGCGCTCCTGCATGAGGGCGTTGGTACAGTGGTCATCAAGCTTGGCGAGCGCGGCTGCCTGGTCGCCAGCCGCAATAGCGTCGTCCGGGTACCGGCCTTTCAGGTACAGCCGGTGGATACCTGTGGCGCCGGAGATACATTCACGGCTGGCTTCATCGCCGGCATCCTCAAGGGCCTGGATGCAGTTGCGGCAGGCCGCCTGGCCAACGCCGTCGGCGCCATGTGTGTCACCGGCCTGGGAGCGACAACGGCGGTGGGCACCTGGGAGGAAACCCTCCGTTTCATGGAGCGGACGCCGCTGCGCCAGGGCTGACATCTGCCGCCGGCGGGGCACGCCGGCCGCCCGCTCACCTGGACGCAGGCGCGCGCCAGTAAGCTTGCCCGGGAGGCGGCAGGGAAGGGAGAGACAGGGTGACCAGGCGGCCGGCGAGCGCGGCCGGGCGGGGCGGCAAGCCAACGGCCTGATTGGTGGAGACGAAGGCTACAGCGCCTCCGGAGGCGGCGATCTCATCGGCGCTGTAGCCACCGATCACCGTGCTTCGCGCCGGCAGTTCCAGATGCAGATGGGTGGTGCTACCGTAGCCACAAGGGCTGCTGAACCAGCAGCCGCCGCTCACGCAATCCGCCGGATTGCCCACGTAGTACAGCTTGCCGATGTACTGGCCCTGGCTCACATGCTGACCCAGCAGTTGGCGCGGGATACTGGCGGCGTCCAGATGAGCGTAGATGACGGCGCCGTCGGCACTCTCGATGCGCAAGGTGCTCTGCTGGCTGTCACCTTCTGCCGCGCCGCATATTTCGGTTAGCCAACCCGAATGAGCGGCCAGCACCAGGTAGCCGTCTTGGGGGACGTCCGGGCCCGGGACGAAGTCGAGCGCCAGGCACTGCACGCCGCCGGAAAATCCGCTGCAGTGCCAGCCGTAGTAGTTTTCCCAGCCCTGGCCCGCCTGCCAGGGGAGGAGATAGGTTTCCGCTGCTTTGCCCAGGAGGGCCGCCAGCCTGGCTCTGGTGCCGATCAGGTCTCCCGGCGAGTCGTGGTCGGCCACGTCCAGGGGCGTTGGCGCCGGCGACGCCGGGCTTCCGCCAGCGGCAGCGGCACCAACCGGGTCGGCCAAGCCAGCCAGCAGCGACAGCAGCAGGGCGAACACAAGAGCGTGCAGCGCGCCTGCGGTGGAAGTCTCTCGCATGCTGACGGCCTCCTGATGCTGCGGCTTGGCCACCTGCCCGGCCAGCTGGTGTCTGTGGCTGGCTAGTCGAACAAGCGCTGCACCCCTGTGTAACGGGCGACGGCCTCGGCATTTAGTT